>ULMY01002583.1_pt1 | contig 38997 bp, 33 predicted proteins | sample 1951781 | NCBI WGS metagenome assembly ULMY01 (sample SAMEA4835563, study PRJEB28245) | human gut metagenome | biome: gut microbiome; material: fecal sample | place: Denmark | collected 2008
ACGAAATATGGCGAGATAGCTCAGTTGGCTAGAGCATGCGGTTCATACCCGCAGTGTCGAGGGTTCGAATCCCCCTCTCGCTACTCTAGTGTGAGGCAAAGGCTAAGTTCTTTGCCTCTTTTTAATTTGCTGAAGATGGCTTATTTATTATATTTTTGAGAAAAGGAGAGACATATAGTGTCAGTACTATTAAGCCAGAACAGCAGTTTAGTTTAGATCAGGTAACACTACAGGTAACACAGATGAATAGTTAAAGTTAAAAGAGAGTGCTTAAGCACTCTCTTTTTATGTGAAAGGAGAGTTATGACAGGAAAAACGCATGTTGTTGGAGGAAATATTTTTGCATTAGGTAGTTATATTCTAATGAAGAAGACAGGGTTATTGGTTGACAGTGTATGGGAGCCATTGCAGTTAGGTATTATACTTCCTTATGCAACCTGGGCCAGTACATTACCAGATCTTGATCAGAATAATAAAAACAGGGTTGAGACAAATCCAATTAACTCAGTTATACAGGATTTTTTTAGAATTATACAAGCAGGACACAGGAGTGTAAAATCTCATGTGGCTCCTTGTGTAATTGCAGGGGTGCTATGCATAATGTCTATTTTGGGAAAATCTGTTTTTAATTTAAATCAAATTAGTACAAATATCTTATTTCTTGGTCTGATTGGTTTGTTTTGTGGGTTATTGTCTCACCTAATACTTGATTTGTGTACTGCTATTTTTGGGAGTGCCGAGCTCCTTAACAACTATGGCTATACAGGCCAGGGCAGTGGGTTATCACTGCCCATTTTTACTTAATGGAGGTTGCAATGTTAATGGATTTTGGTTTAGGATTATTACAATACCTAGGAGTACCTAGGTCAGTTGGTGAGTACAGCGCAAGGAATATTGATCGAATTTGTTATGGGGATGTGTGCATTGCTCCTACAAAAATTAGAGCTATTGCAGATACTTTAGGCACTGATTTTGACCACCTAGTTCAGCTTGGTAGAGAACAGAAAAAGCAATTGAGTAGTGGTTATGAACTTATTATTGACTTGATTAACGATTATGTGTGGTTGTGTAATGAGATGGTTTAATTAGTAATGGACATATAATAATAATAATAATTTTAAATAAAAGTTGTGATACTGTTATCAGGAAAAGGCTTTGCAGATCTGGCGTTTATTCCACTTTCGGGAAACAGTTCAAAACCTGCAATGATAGTGGAATTTAAATATGATAAATCAGCAGAAACCGCTATAGATCAGATAAAAACAAGACAGGTACGAGTCTCTTAATTGAGGCTCCTATTTTTTGCATCTGTGGAAATTATCTTTAGTTGAATAATATGAGAAAGGAGACTATACTCTGTATAAGGGTGATTATGTGAATTATATAGAGTATAAAATTGGTGAAATGATAAATGATAACAGCGATGATATAGTTAGGTTTCTGCAAAGACATTTTTATTTATAGTCTAGTACAAAGAGAACTACAGATTTTTGTTTTCATGCCATAGATAATACATTAATTGATATAAGAAAGTCTATAGGGGATAAAGTGTATGGTTTTGGCGTGGATGAGCTGCGAAGTATAGGAGATTTGGATAAGTTACAATCAAGAGGTGTAGTTGTTGCCAAAATCTCAGCATGCTATACTACAAATGGTTACACAATTTATCACAATTATAGGCAGATATGAGCTTAATTGATATGATGAAAATAACAAATGATTTATATGGATCTTGATTTAGTGATGAATAGTAAGAAAGGGTAATTTTATGAAACCATTAACACTTTTTTCGGATAAGAAAGAATCATATTTCTTAATGAACAAGGATGATTTATTACTTGTTTTTTATAAAATAAGTGTAGGTAGTGGGTATATATTTAATATTGATGAAGCATCAATTCAAAAGATCCCACCAAACTTCAGAGATATTAACACGTTTCTCAGTTCTAGGACTATTATAGCTAATAGAGATTCCATAGAGAGAATTCTTAGTAATATTGGGTTGAGCGAAAGATTTGATTTAGCATTGGCTAATTATGGTATTTCTATGAATGATACCTTATGGATAAAACGTGCTGACGATAAAATGACCTGGGATAAAATAAATCCATACAACAAAGAACGTGTTTTTGAGTTAGCTTGGTTTTGTTCTGATAAGGATAAGTCTAATTTGCATGTGGGAAGACCTGAATATTCTACTGATGGTAATTTTCCTAAATGCTGGGTAAAGCAAGATGGTGTTGACAAGCTTATTAAGTGTGGGAGCAGCGGCGCATATAACGCAGGATTGGAGCCCTTTAGTGAGGTACTTAGTTGCCAGCTTTTAGAGGCTTTAGATTATAAAAAATATGTGCCTTATGAACTATGTGAAATTGATTATACCAAATTTGGTTATAAGTTTCTAAATAGTAAGTATATGAAAGAAATAGTTTCTCCTACTATAGAGGATAATATACGGATTGCTTCAGTTTGTGACAGCTTTACAAATGAACAGATTGGTTATGTTCCTATGCGTTATTATTCTGAGGGAAGCTCATATCAGGAGCTTTTACAAAAAGCTGATTTTTGTAATGATCTTTCTGTGATGCTATTATTTGATTGTTTATCTTTAAATGTAGATAGACACACTGGAAATTTTGGGTATTTGGTTGATAATAATAATTTTAATACCATAGAGTTTGCGCCAATATTCGACAGTAATTTAGCATTAGCTCCTTACTGGGTGCCTTCTTTAGACGGAAATCTGAATTCATATGCTGCAACTTGTTCGTCAAAGTTTGGAAATTCATTTATAGAATTAGGTGCTTTTATATTACAAAATCGACCGGACCTTATAGAAAAGGTTAGAGCTGTGGCAAAATATTTTGAGTTTAAAACGACAGAACCTTATTCATTTAAGCTGGCGCGTTTAGAAGCTCTTAGTACTCTTGTGAGAACACAAGCTATTCTTATTCTGAAGAATTCAGAGAGGAGATGAACGTTATGTGCAATCTGAGCGAAGGAATAGAAGAAAAAGGTATTATAAAAGGCATTATAAAAGGAAAAGTGGAACTGTATTATAACGAAATGCATCTTTCTGAGAAAGAAATCAGTGAAAAGCTTGGTATAAAAGAAAGTGAAGTAAAAGATATTATCGCTAGTATAGCCGACTCAGCACTAAGCAAGACTAGCAAAGAAAAAGACAATATAGACAGTAAGACCATTACCATGGATAGACTGAACAGCTTACGGATGTTTAGAAATGAACCTGCTGCAGTTTGTATTAGGTCATAGTATAGAGGTATATATTCCCGTAAAACAAGACAGATAGGAGTCTCTAGTTGAGGGTCCTATTTTGCGTTTGAGAGTAATGTCTTTTCAAACACAACGTCGAGCTGAAAACAATAAAATAATGGTTCATTCGATGTAAGTATGTTCTTATTTATTTTAGCTGGTATGCTTGGACTCGGAGTGGTTACATTGTTTGTAACTAGAAGAAAGAAGAAATAAGTAATCGTTGAGGTTACTCGGTCAATTAGGTGAGGGTGGTACAAAAGCCACCCTTGCTTTTTAATAGAGTTTAGAGTAAGGTTGTAATGGGTGGTGCTAGTATGACTGCAAGATGTATTGCTATATGTAATCAGGATTTTAGATATATTAGAGAAAATAATTTATTTTATGTGGATAAGACTGGTTTAATTAGTGATTGGTGGCATGCTTCTGATTAAGTGACCCTTATAACTAGACCGAGAAGATTTGGTAAAACATTAAACATGAGTATGCTTGATCATTTCTTCTCTTTACGGTACAATATGTCAGACTTTGAATATAGCGACAAATATAATGTCAGTATAACTAATTACGAGACAAAAATCTGTTTTGATAATTTGGTTAAAAGCTGGTTTATATCTTGTAGCTCACCGCTTGAGGATTTTAGAAAAGCTTTACAGAGGGTAGATGTTCAAACTATGGACTTGTGTTTGAACAAAATCACCCAACAAATATTTAGCTATTAATGTGTCAACTTTGTCAGTCTTCGTTTTGCGAATGTTGTTCTTACGCATAGTAGAAGTCTTGATGGGGTTCAACACACACACTTTGTAATTCTTAGCAACAAGATATCGAACAAGGTTGTCGCCGTAGTGTGCCGTCGATTCAAGACCAATGGTGAGGCTGTACTTGTCTAGAGGATCTAGCTTGGAAATCAGCAGTTGGAAGCCATCATTGTCATTTGTAAATTTGAACGGCTTGATTAGTTCTTAACCATCAGAAGATATGGCTGAGGCAAAGTGATTGAGTTTGGCAATGTCAATGCCTACGTAAATCACGAGGTTGTACCTCTCTTTCTAAAGTCTGATACCGTGATATCCACCAGCGATTATCATCGTAGACTTGATGGAAATAAGTACTCGGATTACTCCGGTAACATCCAGCTATAAACAATTCAGATAAAGGTAGCGGCAATACATTTCTTAGAGTAGTCAAAGCTACAGGGCAAAATCAAAAGGCTACAGTATTTGAATGTATTGAACCATGATATTAAAAGAAAGGAAACATGTGATAATTAACTTCCTAATTATCATACAAGATATATATGAGAGTAGGAATGGGATATGATGTTCACAGACTTGTGGAAGGTCGTAAGCTTATACTTGGAGGAGTAGATATACCATATGAAAAGGGATTGCTTGGACACAGTGATGCTGATGTTTTGCTGCATGCGATAATGGATGCGCTGTTAGGTGCAGCTGCGTTGGGGGATATCGGGAGGCATTTCCCGGATACAGATGAGAGGTTCAAAGATGCCGACAGCATGAAACTTCTGTCGGAGGTGAAGAGACTGCTTGAGCAGAAGCTGTATGTGATAGAGAATATAGATGCAACAGTCATAGCACAGCGTCCGAAGCTTGCGCCGTATATAGAACAGATGCGTGAGAATATAGCAAACTGTCTGTGCATAGAAAAAGATATGGTGAATATAAAAGCTACTACAGAGGAAAAGCTTGGCTTTACAGGGGAAGGTCTTGGTATCAGTTCACAGGCTATATGTCTGATTGAATCGGCATACAACTATATAACAGATGTGGCGGATATTGGCAGATCTGGTGGATGCGGTGGCTGTCAGGGCTGCCCTGCAGGTGACAGACAATAGGAGTGTGAATAATTCATTAAATTTATCTGGATAACCCACAAAAGCGGATATATGTGATAGAATAGCAATAGTTATGTATTATTAAGAACTAAGGAGAACAGGTTTTATGTTAAATGATGGATATGCAGAGCATATAGTGAAAGGAAAGACTCCGACGGGAGTTATGGCAGGAATGGTATTGGGCGCAATACTTATAGTAGCAGGTGTCATAGCATTTTTTATACCGATGCTTACATCAATAGGTCTGTTGGTTGTGATAATCGGAGGCGTTTTATTTGGAGTGTTCATTTCTAGAAAGGAAACGGAATACGAGTATATTATGGTCAACGAGGATGTTGACATCGCCAGGATAATCGCAAAGAAGAGCCGTAAGAAGATGTGCAGCTTCAGTAACAATGATGTGAAGTTCATAGCGAAGAGTGATTCAATATATCTCGACAATGAGCTTCAGCAGGATTCCTCAATAAAAACAAAGGATTACACCTCAAAGGATCCTAAATATGCTGATGGTGTTTATGTGTTTGTACTTAACAAGAATGGCAAGACTGAATTTGTTAAGCTTGAACTTTCAGACAAGACCATAGATCATGTCAATAATTTCTTTAAGGGAAAGTATAAAGAACAATAAAAGAAATAATAAAAGAAACAGTAAAAGAAGTTGAAAGTTGATAAATAATATGCCCCTTCATGGCAGATACTACCGATATCGGAGGTATTGCTGTGAAGGGGCTTTTAGTAAAATGGTTCGCTATATTTATGACAGGTGGTCTGATATATTATTTTTTGGAGATAGCAGTCAGGCATTATTCGCATTACTCCATGATCCTGTGCGGGGGTATGGCTACACTGCTGTGTGGTGGACTTAACCAGACATTCAAAAGAATGAGCGTTCTGCTCCAGATGGTGATCTCGGCAGTTATAGTTTCTGAACTAGAATTTATAACAGGATATATATTCAATATAGGACTGAACTGCGGAATATGGGATTACTCAGATGTTTCGTTAAATTTGATGGGGCAGATATGCATTCCATACTCGCTGCTTTGGATGCTGATTGCGCCGGCTATGATATATGTAGATGACAACATAAGGTGTAATTTGTTTGGTGAGGAGAGACCAGTGTACAGGTTTTGGTAAAAAAATATGGGGAATCGTCGATTATCTCATGGGGATGGAGAGAATGACGATTTCCCATATTTGTATATTGTGATATTATGTTGTTGTAAGTTGTTGCAATATCAGTAACAAAAAATGTAGTGTGTGTGAAAAATGTTATTCCTGAAGATAAGTAACTTTCAAACCTTTATACAGTTTGGTATAAAGATTACGCTCATCTGTATATAGCATAACACCGCGGGAATCACGAACTATGTATGCATATTTGTTCTTCTGGACATTCATATAAAGAACTTCGTCAACATTAAGTTCTTTGGCTTTAACCTTGGCAGCACTGACACTTAGCGGTTCTAGTTTGTACTTTTTGATTGCCTGCTGAATTGTCATAATCTACACCTCCATTAATAATTGATTATAACGTGCTTTAGTAACTATCTACAGTATATTGTAAAGAAATAACAAAGTCAACTAGCAAAAATGCACAAACGTGTATAAAATCGTCGGAGATTGCGAAAAACAGTGTGTATAATAGACAAAAAAAGGAGAAAATAATGATACAAAATGCAAATTATTATCAAAGGATGGAAGCCCAACTGGCAAGAATAGATAGTGAAAATATACAACATGGCAAAAAAAGAATGTTGCTGCATTGCTGCTGTGCACCATGTTCAAGCCACTGCCTTTCTGTACTTGCAGAGCATTTTGATATAACGGCGTACTTCTATAATCCGAATATAACTGACTGCAATGAATACATAAAGAGATTTGAAGAGCTCGACAGATTTATTCATGAAGTGTATGTTCGGGGAGTGGAGGTAGAACTTGCCGAACATGAACCGGAGGTGTTTCTGGAAATGGCAAGGGGCAGGGAGAATCTGCCAGAGAGAGGTGCAAGGTGTTATGACTGCTATAAGCTCAGACTTGACAAGAGCGCATCATATGCAAAGGACCACGGATATGACATATTTACAACCACGTTGTCTATAAGTCCGCACAAAAATGCGAATTGGCTGAACGAGATAGGCGAAGAGATGAGCAGAAAATATGATATAGAATATCTGTTCAGCGACTTCAAGAAGAAAGATGGCTACAGGCATTCCATTCAGCTTTCTAAGGAATATGGTCTTTACAGGCAGAACTTCTGTGGATGCGAATTTAGCAGGAGAGCGGCTGAGAGCAGGGGGCAAATTGAATAAAAAATAATGCATAAAAAAACAGTTTTTTGTCGCTAACACAAAAATAAAAAATATCTTGAAAAAATATTGTACCACCTTGTCAAATGTGGTAGTATTTATTAAATTAAGAAAAAAGAGGCCAATAATGTGGGCTATTTCAAGTATATCCCCGTTTTCACTCTTTTTTTTTGTAATAAAATAGAAAAAACGAAAGGAATACGATTATGAAAGCTTTTTTGATACTTGAAGACGGACACGTGTTTGAAGGTAAAAGTATTGGATCAACTGATGAGATAATCAGTGAGATAGTATTCAATACTTCGATGACCGGCTATCTGGAAATTCTTACAGATCCATCATATGCAGGGCAGTCAGTATGTATGACATATCCGCTTATAGGCAACTATGGTGTATGCAGAGAGGATATGGAGGCTGGCAGACCATGGCAGTCAGGATTCATTGTTAGAGAGCTCTGCAAGACTCCTAGCAATTTCAGAAGCGAGATGACCATAAACGAATTTCTTGTTGAGAATAATATAACTGGTATAGAAGGAATCGATACCAGAACACTTACCAAGATCCTCAGAAAAGATGGTACCATGAGAGGTATGATCACTACTGATGAGAATTATGATCTTGATGAGTGCATGAAGCGTATTAAGGCATGGAAGATGGGACATGTTGTTCTCGATGTAACATGTAAGGAGAAAATGTTCTATCCTGGTGACGGATTCAAGGTTGCGGTCATCGATCTCGGTGTTAAAAAGAACATCGTCAAGTCTCTCCTTGCTAGAGGCTGCCAGGTCACAGTATATCCTGCAGAGACACCTGCTGAGGAGATCATTGCAGACGCTCCGGACGGAATCATGCTTACAAATGGTCCTGGAGATCCAAAGGAGTGTAAAGTCACAATAGCTCAGGTAAAGAAGCTTTTCGATACAGATATTCCAATTTTTGCTATATGTCTTGGACATCAGCTTATGGCACTTGCCAACGGCGGAGATACAGAGAAGATGAAGTATGGTCACAGAGGTGCAAATCATCCTGTAAGAGATATGAAGACAGGCAAGGTATATATTTCAACACAGAACCATGGATATATGGTCAAGGAGGATAGCCTTGATAGAAAGATTGCAGAGGTCAGCTTTGTCAATGTAAATGATGGAACAGTAGAGGGAGTTCATTATCTCGGAAAGAATGCTCAGACAGTCCAGTTCCATCCAGAGGCATGTGCGGGTCCGCTGGATACAGATTCACTGTTTGATACATTTATGAATATGATGGAGGTGTCAAAGTAATGCCAAAGAATCCTAATATAAAAAAGGTTGTAGTTATTGGATCGGGTCCTATAGTCATAGGTCAGGCTGCTGAGTTTGATTACGCTGGTACACAGGCATGTCGTTCCCTGAAGGAAGAGGGACTGTGCGTTGTCCTCATTAACTCAAATCCTGCAACGATCATGACAGATAAGGATATAGCTGATAAGGTATACATTGAGCCTCTTACAGTTGATGTTGTAAAGGCTATCATTGAAAAGGAGAAGCCAGACAGTCTTCTGCCAACACTTGGCGGCCAGGCGGCACTCAACATCGCCATGGAGCTTGATGAGTCAGGTTTCTTAAGAGAGCACGATGTACTTCTCATAGGAACATCATCGACGACGATCAAGAAGGCCGAGGACAGACTTGAGTTCAAGAAGACCATGGAGAAGATCCATGAGCCTGTAGCACCTTCGGAGGTCGTTACAACTGTCCAGGGAGGTCTCAACTTCGTAAAGAAGATCGGATATCCTGTAGTTCTCCGTCCGGCTTATACACTTGGAGGTTCAGGTGGTGGTATAGCCAACAACGAGGAAGAGTTCAAGGAGATCCTCATGAACGGTCTCAGACTTTCACGTGTTGGACAGGTCCTTGTTGAGAGATGTATAGCAGGGTGGAAGGAGATCGAGTATGAGGTTATGCGTGATGCAAATGGTACATGTATAACCGTATGTAACATGGAGAACCTTGATCCTGTTGGAGTTCACACAGGAGATTCTATAGTTGTAGCTCCATCACAGACACTTGGAGACAAGGAATACCAGATGCTCAGAAGTTCAGCCCTGAACATTATCTCAGAGCTCAACATCAAGGGTGGATGTAACGTTCAGTTTGCCCTGAACCCTAATTCATTTGAGTACTGTGTTATCGAGGTAAACCCTAGAGTTTCAAGATCATCGGCACTGGCATCAAAGGCAACTGGTTATCCGATAGCAAAGGTTTCAGCCAAGATTGCCCTTGGATACAATCTGGATGAGATCAAGAACGCCATTACCAAGAAGACATATGCCAGCTTTGAGCCGGCACTTGACTACGTGGTTGTCAAGATACCTAGACTTCCATTTGATAAATTCATCGCCGCTGACCATGATCTGACAACACAGATGAAGGCAACTGGTGAGGTTATGAGTATCTGTACAAACTTTGAGGGGGCACTTATGAAGGCTCTGCGTTCACTGGAGCAGCATGTAGACAGCCTCTGGTCAAGCAGATACAAGGATATGACAGACGAGGAGGTTATAAAGCTTCTCGGACGTGTGGATGACAGACGTATCTATGTCATAGCTGAGGCTATCAGACGTGGAATCTCATATGATCAGATATATGACATCACCAAGATCGACAGGTGGTTCATAGATAAGATTCACAATCTTGTAAAAGCCGAGAGAAAGATAATAGAGTCAAAGGGCGATATCTCCAAGGATCTTATGAAGGAGATCAAGAGAGTAGAGTTCCCTGACAAGGTTATCGCGAGACTCACGGGCAAGACAGAGAAAGAGATTAGACAGATGCGTTACGACTACGGTGTAACAGCACACTTCAAGATGGTTGATACATGTGCAGCAGAGTTTGATGCCATGACTCCATATTACTATTCATGCTTTGATTCTCTGGAGAACGAGGTCGCTGAGGACAACTCAAGAAAGAAGGTTATGGTTCTTGGGTCAGGTCCTATCAGAATTGGACAGGGTATCGAGTTCGATTACTGTTCAGTTCACAGCACATGGGCATTTGAGAGAAAGGGTTACGAGACAATCATCGTCAACAACAACCCTGAGACAGTTAGTACAGACTTTGATATAGCAAACAAGCTTTACTTTGAGCCTCTTACAGCGGAGGATGTTGAGGCTATAGTAAATCTGGAGCATCCGGATGGAGCTGTTGTACAGTTCGGTGGACAGACCGCTATCAAGCTTACAGAGGCACTCATGGAGATGGGGGTACCAATCCTTGGAACAAGTGCAGAGAATGTAGATGCAGCAGAGGACAGAGAGCTCTTCGATGAGATCCTTGAGAAGTGCTGTATACCAAGACCTGCTGGTAAGACGGTATTTACAAGAGAGCAGGCGCTTGAGGCTGCAAATGAGCTGGGTTATCCGGTACTTGTAAGACCTTCATACGTTCTCGGTGGACAGGGAATGCAGATCGCGATCTCTGATAAGGATATCATAGAGTTCATGGATATCATCAACAGACATACCCAGGAGCACCCAATACTTGTAGATAAGTACATCATGGGTAAAGAGGTCGAGGTCGATGCTGTATGTGATGGAGATGACATACTTATCCCTGGTATCATGGAGCATGTTGAGAGAGCCGGAATACATTCAGGAGACAGTATCTCGGTATATCCTGCACAGACACTCTCACCAAAGACAAAGAGAGTCATCGCTGATTACACCAAGAAGCTTGCAAACAGCCTGCACGTAATCGGACTTATAAATATACAGTTTATTGCATACAATGATGAGGTATATGTAATAGAGGTAAATCCTCGTTCAAGCCGTACAGTTCCATATATAAGCAAGGTAACAGGAATACCTATCGTTGATCTTGCAACACGTGTTATCACAGGTGAGAAGATCAAGGATATGGGTTACACACCTGGACTTCAGCCGGAGTCAGAGTATTTCGCGATCAAGAAACCGGTATTCTCATTTGAGAAGATCAGAGGAGCTGAGATAAGCCTTGGACCTGAGATGAAGTCAACAGGAGAGTGCCTTGGTATATCCAAGAACTACAATGAGGCTCTCTACAAGGCATTCCTTGGAGCCGGAATCAATCTTCCAAAGACCAAGAAGATGATCCTCACAGTCAAGGACTCAGATAAGATGGATGCTATAAATATCGGTAAGAGATTTGCTGCTCTTGGATATGAGATATATTCAACAAGAAGCACATGCAGAGTTCTCAATGAGAATGGTGTTCCTGCAAAGCTCATCAACAAAGTTGAGGAGCCATCACCAAACCTGCTTGACCTGATACTGAGCCATGAGATCGACCTGATCATCGACACTCCATCACAGGGTGTTGAGAGAAGCAAGGATGGATTTATCATAAGACGCCATGCGGTAGAGACTGGCGTTACATGTCTTACAAGCCTTGATACAGCAGATGCACTGCTTACAAGTCTTGAGACAGCCGATACAACAAAGCTTTCTCTTGTGGACATAAGCGAGATATAAAATCTGGTTAAATAGACAAAAATGGGGCAAAATGATATACAACGTTAAAAGTGGTTGTCATTTTGCCTTATTCAATTTATGCTTATGGTCAAGTGAAAATAATAATTATAGAAATCAGAGGTGAAATATGCATAATGTACCTACAGATGAAGTGTTTGTTATAGGTCATAAGAACCCGGATACGGATTCGATATGTTCTGCTATAGCGTATGCCCATCTGAAAAATCAGCATGAGAACAAATTTATACCAAAGAGAGCCGGAAATATAAACAAAGAGACACAGTTTGTGCTTGATTATTTCGGCGTGAAATCTCCTGAACTTGTCAGTAATGTAAATGTTCAGGTCAAGGATATTGCCTACAGAATCGTAGATGGTGTTTCAGGGAATATCACTATGAAGAGAGCGTTTGAGATAATGCAGGATAATGATGCCACCACCCTTCCTGTTGTGAGCGGAGACAAGATCAAGGGAATTATAACAGTAGGGGATATAGCGGAAGCGTATATGCTGGAGAAGGACGATAATTCCCTGTATATAGCAAAAACACGTTTCTCCCATATAATAGATACTATAAACGGTGAACTTGTGTACGGTGATGCTGATGAATATGTGAAGGACGGAAGAGTGATCGTCGGGGCTGCCCAGGTCGATATTCTTGAGCGGCATGTCAAGGAAAATGACATAGTCATAGTGAGTGACAGAGTTGAGGCACAGCTTGCGGCCATAAACTGTGGTGCCAGCATGCTCATAGTCTGTCTTGTGAACAGTATATCAGATGTCGTTCTTGAATTTGCAAAGAATAAGGGATGTGCGGTTGTTGTGACGCCTACGGATACCTATGCGGTTGCCAGACTTATCGGACAGAGTATGCCTATAGGATTCTTTATGATAAGAGATCACATCATGACATTCTATGAGGATGATGATATAGACACCCTTAAGACTACCATGGCAAAGACCAGGGTAAGATATTTCCCTGTAACGGACGGCTATGGCAACTATAAGGGGCTTGTCTCGAGGCGTAACTACATCAATGCCAGAAAGAAGCAGCTCATCCTTGTGGATCACAATGAGAGGACGCAGTCCGTTGACGGTGTGGAGAATGCAGAGATACTCGAGATTATTGATCACCACAGAATCGCAAATATAGAGACTATGAATCCTGTTTATTTCAGAAATCAGCCACTTGGATGTACCGCCACGATAATCTATCAGATGTACAGGGAGCAAAATGTCAAAATAGACAAGAAGATAGCGGGATTACTCTGTTCAGCGATTCTGTCTGATACCCTTGCGTTCAAATCACCGACATGTACATTTATCGATGAGGCTGCAGCGAAAGAACTGGCGAGGCTTGCAGAGATAGATATATACGAGTTTGCTATGGAGATGTTCGATGCTGGAAGCAACCTCAAGGATAAGACTATGGAAGAGATACTCCATCAGGATTTCAAGAAGTTTGATATAGGAGATATGGTCGTTGCTGTTGGACAGATCAATTCTGTAAATGAGAAAGAGATAGAAAGAATAAAAAAAGATATGGGCGACTATCTAAGCGGTTATATGGAATCTGGATGTGACGTAGTAATGTTTGCCATGACAAATATCCTCCAGGAGGGATCTGGTATAATCTGTGTTGGGGCCGGGGCTGATGAGCTCTGCACAAAAGCATTTGGCGTTCAGCTTGATGATGGATATGCATATCTTCCAGGGGTGGTTTCGAGGAAGAAACAGATAGTTCCGGCACTGGTTAAAGCTACCCATCAGATATAATTTGATGTATTTATATACAGCAGATTAAAACTACAGCGGATATAAACTACGGTTACAATAAAAGATAATAAAAGATAATGAAAGATAGGGTGATGTCGTGAAGTTATATACCGCAAACGACTATATACGAGATACATTTGGTGAAAAATTATATAAGATATCATTGAATGCGGGAACGACATGCCCGAATCGTGATGGAACGGTGGGGATAGGTGGATGTATATTCTGTAGTGCAAGCGGATCCGGAGATTTCTCCGAGAATGCCGAGTTGGACATAAATAGTCAGATAGAACGTGCGAAGATGCGTATTGCCGGCAAATGCAGATGTAAGAGATTCATAGCATATTTTCAGTCGTTTACGAATACATATGGTGATCCGGAAACGCTTAGAAGGAAATTTCTTGCGGCGGCAAAAAGAGACGACATAGCAGCGGTATCTATAGCGTCAAGACCTGATTGTTTCGGACCGGAGATACTTGAGATAATAAATGAGGTGAAGACAATCAAGCCGGTATGGATAGAACTAGGTTTACAGACTTCTAACGATAGGACTGCAAAGCTTATAAACAGATGTTATACTCTAGATGAATATGATAAGACCATGAATAATCTGAAGAGGCTGGATGTCCATGTTGTAGTTCATATGATAATAGGGCTTCCTGGTGAGACAAAACAGGATATGATATCCACCGTCCGCTATATAGCGGACAGTGGAGCCGACGGCATAAAGCTTCAGCTTCTGCATGTACTAAAGAATACAGTTCTTGAGAAGATGTACATAAATGGTGAATTTGATGTGCTGACTTTTGAAGAGTATGCAGATATACTGTGTGACTGCCTCATGGAGCTGCCGCCGGACATGGTTGTTCACAGATTTACCGGCGACGGACCTAAAAAGATACTTGTGGCTCCGATGTGGAGCGCTGATAAAAAGATGGTCCTGAACCGTTTGAACAGGATAGTGTCTGATTTATGATATACTGACGGCAGATTTGAGGAAAATACGCAGATTTTCCCTGTTTTCAGGCGAGAGCTTACTGCAACTCGACAGGATCTCGGCCTCCTCTTCGGGCAGTGTCTGACCATGACCGTATGCTCTGAATACATCGCTTGTGCTGTAGCCGTTTTTTCTTGCGGCATCTATGCAGGACAAGAGTAGCAGATAGCTGATATTTATACAGAACAGGTTTGAAACCTTGATCAGATTTACCATATCAGGTATTCTGTCTCCTCTCTCATAGTGAGAGTAGGCAGGGGTGGATATCTCTAAAAAAGCAGCCATCTCAGCCTGTGTAAGACCTCTGCCGGTTCGCATTGATCTGAATGCGCTGGCGATAGAGGTATTTTTGTCATTGTTGTCACTGAGTGAACTATTGAGTATTTTTGATATTTCTGAAATGTTTGTTTTGTCAGGTTTTCCTATTCCTGATGATTCTCGTTTTCTTTTGCTTTCCATTTTGATTCTCCTTTTTAATAATGTAGTCTTTTCAGATACTGACATCCTGTGCGGCGTTTGATAGTTATGTCTGTTCGTTGTCTGATGTGATGTCAGTCGGTTTATTTGTTTTGGCTGCGAGACTTTCAACAAATTTGTCCACCAGCATTTTGTCCTTTGTCCCTAGCATCTGATAATTTGTCATGAGGGCTGCCATGTTCTCGTTTGTCTTGATGGCGGCGAGGTATGTGTCGGATTCCATGACCATTTGTCTGGATCTGTTGGAACGTGCCCGCATATATCTCGATGACAAGGTATATGCGTATAAGAGATCGTGATGCAGAAGTTCAGAAAGCTGTAGTGTCTGTTCTATGTTTGGTATATTGCGTCCTTCTTCGTAGTTTGCATACCCTGATCTGGACATGGATAGTGCGGTGGCTACATCTGTCTGAGTAAGCCCTGCCTTCTTTCTAAAATGTTTCAGAAGTGATGGGAGAGGATTGGTTGCGTTGTATTCCATATTTGACCTCCGTTGTTATTTTATGGTGTCATTTTACACAAACTTAAAGCTGTAAAACCGAATTTGTAATAAAATGGCATAATTATGTAATATACAAGGCACAAAACATATTAAAGTTGTGTTATAATGTTGACAATTGTCGTGCAGTCATGGCAGATACAGCTAAGGAGGAGAATTATCATGAGTTTAGCAGATGAGCTTTTTATAAATATGTGTAGCGATATCATTGAAAATGGATATAGCACAGAGGGGGAAAAGGTAAGACCGAAGTGGGAGGATGGAAGTTACGCTTACACCATAAAGAAGTTTGGCGTTGTTAATAGGTATGATCTGTCTAAGGAGTTTCCGGCAATCACACTCAGAAAGACATATATAAAGTCTGCGATAGATGAATTGTTATGGATATGGCAGAAGAAATCAAACAATGTCCATGATCTGAAGAGCCACATCTGGGACAGTTGGGCAGATGAGAATGGATCGATAGGAAAAGCGTATGGATACCAGCTAGGTGTAAAACATCAGTATAAAGAAGGAATGATGGATCAGGTGGACAGGCTTCTGTACGATCTGAAGAATAACCCATACAGCAGAAGAATGATGACCAATATATATGTCCATCAGGATCTTCATGAGATGAACCTATATCCATGTGCGTACAGTATGACATTCAATGTTACAGGTGACAGACTGAATGCGATACTCAATCAGCGCTCACAGGATGTCCTCACCGCAAATAACTGGAATGTGGTACAGTATGCCGCTCTTGTTTATATGATAGCGCAGGTGACAGGATTTAAACCGGGGGAACTTGTTCATGTCATAGCGGATGCGCATATTTATGACAGACATATACCACTTGTAAAGGAATTGATAAAGAGACCTACATATCCGGCACCGAAGGTTATACTCAATCCGGATGTCAAGGATTTCTATGATTTTACTGTGGATGATTTCACTATAGAGGATTATGTTACCGGACCTCAGATCAAAAACATTCCTGTAGCAATATAAAAACATAAAGTTTTGTAAGGAGAATATATGAAGTTTATAGCAGCGGTTGATAATAACTGGGCGATTGGCAATAAAGGAAGTCTTCTTGCCAGAATATCAGAGGATCAGAAGAATTTCAGAAAAGAGACAATGGGACATGTAGTGGTTTTGGGAAGAAAGACTCTTGAGGAATTTCCCGGAGGAAGACCACTAAAGGGAAGAACCAATATTATACTTAGCACAAATCCAGATTATACAGTACAGGATGCAGTTGTGGTACATTCCATTGACGAATTGTTTGAAAAATTGTCAGAATATGAGTCTGATGATATATTTATAATAGGCGGACAAACAGTGTATGATGTTCTGATCCCATACTGTGACACGGGCATTGTTACCAAAATAGACAAAAGTTATGAAGCAGATGCATTTATTCAGAATCTTGACGAGATGGATAACTGGCATGTGGAGAATGAGAGATCTGGCACTGAGCCAAACGATGTGAATATCACATTTGTCACATATAAGAACAGTGAGTCTCTGTACAAAAAGTAATTTTCTTATAAAAGCAACAAAAAACCTCTTATTTTTGATGAAAAATACACAAAAAACATTTGTTTATTGTAGATTATTGTGATACAATTTTTATATATTTTGGGAGGTGTACAACATGAAGGAAGTTTTAATTACATCGGGAACAAGCTTTGAGGGCTACGAGATCGTTGATTACGGAACATATAAGTTCACCCAGACGATTATTAACTCTAATTTTTTGAAGGATTTAGGAACATCTATCGCCGATATAGCAACTGACAGACGTGACGTTTATCAGGAGAAGATAGATGAGATCCTTAATGAGACTATCAAGAATTTTAAAGAAATGGTCGGTGAGAGCAACTACAATGCGGTCGTTGGTTTCACAACGGGGGTTGAAGTTTATACAAACAATGTTACGGCTGTTGTTGCCAGTGGAACACTTGTAAGTATCACACCGGTATATAAGTCTGAGTTCGAGAAGAGTAATTTTATCAGGAAAGAACTCTATGTACGTAACTACTATGATCTTCTTGTGCCGAGAGCGTCGAAGGTAGTGCTTGCATCGGAGGGTAAGGGAACAAAGGTTTCAGTGTGGTTTAACAACTATAACAATGACGATATACTTGCACTCAAGGCTGAATTACAGTTTACCAACATATACGGAGATAATATTACACTTCCGGATGTGGATTTTACATTTGACAAGACAAATCTCAATCTGCTCAAGTCGGATTTTGTAGAGTGCAAGCTCCCGGATAGATATATCAAGCTTATATCTTCGGCTAAGGTATACATCAAGAAGTATGTTAAGAGCAGTGGAGTATACGAGATCGATGCGGATTCTATCGGAATTGAGATGTCAGAGAGCAAGTTTAGGGCACTCAAGGTTAAGAAGGGTATTGATGCGGTAGCAAACTACAAGTCAGATGGCCTTGTATGGACGTGTAATTGCGGACATGTAAATGAAGGCGGTTCTGAGGAGTGTACTATCTGTGGAAGAAAACAGGATGATATGAAGAATTCTATTACTTTCAATTATGAACCTATGGTTGAGGAGATGAAGACCAAAGAGTATGTAATTGAAATTAAGGATGTTCTTATGAAATATATCAAGGATATTGACGCAAGCCTGAGAATGCAGCTCCTTGAGATTATGGAATCTGGAATAAATTATGAGAAGACAAGGGGATCTATGAAGGACTCAGTTATTGAGAAGGTGGAGAATCTTTTCCTTGGCTTATAAAGCTTCGAATAGGTTATGGATGGATAGAATATGCAGCAATATATGATTCAGATCATAAAAAGCTTACAGGAGAGAGGGTACAGACAACTGAACCCTGATTCAAATAACGTATACGGCAGAGTTGATGGCGATGTCGTATACGTTGTTGTTATAGGTAGCAATAGAAATCTTGATGCGGATTCATTAAAAAAGTTCAATGATAAGATAATTATTGAACTATCGATCAATTCACATAAGAAAGTGAATATTCTGAATATTCTCATCACTCCAAATGGTATGTTTGATGACATGACAAAGAAGATAGTCGAAAATGTGGAAAATGTATGGTTATTTACAGAAGATTATGGAAAACTGTATGTGTTTGAGAACCAGCCGACAGATTTTGATTCGCTCTATGATGTGATCGATAAAAAAACGGTGGTGGATAACCGTAGATCCCAGCATAATCTGATGAGAATGTTTGGCGTTGTGACACCGATATTTCTGTTGATGAATGTTTTGGTATATCTTGCATGTGTGTATATTTATCAACCCACTGAGTTGGCTGTAAACGTGTATGCAATATCAGAGAAAAGACAATATTACAGATTTTTGACATCCATGTTTACACATTTTGGAATAACACATCTATTGGGCAATATGGTCATTTTGATCGCGCTCGGCGCGAGAATCGAGAACATAATAGGCAGGCTTAATTATGTCATAGTCTATATTGTCACAGGTCTTGCAGCTGCATTTGCATCATATATTAACTTTTTTTGTAATGATATATATGATTATTCGGCAGGTGCGTCCGGAGCAATATTCGGTCTCCTGGGAGTGCTTGTTGTCATAGCGTTTTACAATAAGGGGCGGGTGAAGGATCTGTCGCTTATGAATATGATTATATTATTTATTCTGACGCTGGTTGACGGACTGATGTCGGAAGGCATTGATAATGTTGCCCATGCAGCGGGATTTATGGCTGGAATACTGGCTGGGATCGTCCTTTTGCTGGTCAATCAAAAGGTTGTAAAGAATAGCTGGTTATGATAAAATATATCGACGACAAAAATGCGGGAGGCAGGGTATGAGTACTGGAATTAGTATGTCAAGTGTTAATAAGATAAAAGAACTTGCTGATAATGGTGATTACAGTCTTGCTCTTGATATACTTGAACATCAGGATCTGTCAAAATCTCTCAGTCCTCAGTTTATAAGGATTTGTGGTGAAGTATATTATGAGAATGGTCGCTATGCAGATGCGCGAGCAGCTTTGGTAAGAGCTCACTCAATGGCGCCGGCTGGCAACAAGATCATTTATTCTATCATAAAGCTGTATCTTTCTATGGGGTTTAGAAAGCAGGCAGAGCATTACTTTGAGATATACAGATTCAATCAGGAGAGTAAAGATGCTGGTACATACAGAATAGAATACATGATAGCGAAGGCATATCATAAGCCTGTGAATGAACTTTACAGCATTCTGGTGTCAGCTAATGACGTGGAGACATCGGAGGAGTGGGATTATGAGATGCTGCTTCTTCATGCCTATATACGCAACAAAGACAAATTTGATTCGGCGGCGATAGAGTTTAAAGCAAAATATAGAAATTCTGCAAGACTTTCTACATTGGATAGTCTTATAGAGAATACAGAATCCCTGGAATCAAAGGTGTATATTTTTCCTTGTGAAGACAGGAACGATGACGATCCGGAGCAGGAAGAAATCAGAGAATTCGAGAAAAAGATCCTTGATGAGGATGATTTGAAGATACATCCTAAGGATGCTAAAATCATGATCATGGTGGAAGATGATGCTCCTGTCACTAGTTCCATGAAGTTTAAGCAGATGTGGGTAAGATCTAAGGACAAAAAGGAACATAAGAAGGAACTGAGAAGGGAAGAGACAGAGGAAGAAAATAAAAAGGATAAGAAAAGATCCCATGGATTGTGGGGAATAATGTCCAAAAAAGAAGAAGAACTTGTGGACAAGGAGATGCAGGATATCTTGTCTGAGAATATGGATAAAGAAAAACTCCTTGGTGAAGTCGTGACTAGCAAGGCGGGTGAGTTGGAATCCGCACATGTTGATGAGAAAACAGTTTCTGAAACATCTGCTGTTTCAGAAACGGAAAGCTCTGAAATGAAATCTGGAAATGATGAGTCAGGCGCATCGCAAGATATGACAGAGATGTCTTCGTATAACATATCAGCCGAGGACTCGGCTGTGTATAATGCAGAAGATGAAGAAGGCGAAAGAGCTTTGAATGGCGAACCGGATGAACAGGAGGACCTCTTTGTTATAGAGGAGGAGCCGGAAGAAGTTGTGATGGTAGATGCAGATCTTATGACAGAAGAAAGCGATGAGCCGGAGCCAGAAGAAAATGATAAAACGGACAGTATATCTGAGGAAACGTTTGATCCGGAATTTTCCGATGAAGACGATGATTTGTTCTTTGTAGCGGAAAACGATATTAGCGTTTCAGAGGAGCTACAGACGGAGAATACGTCAGAGACGGATATTTTGGAATCTGATATGCCGGAATTTGATGATTTAGATTCTGATGAGCCAGGATCCGATACGTCAGATGAAGAAATAACGGGTATTGTTGAAAATGAAAATTTTGAACCTGAAAAATCGGATACAGATATAAAAGAACCTGAAGAGCCAGAAGTATTAGAAGTATCAGAAGTATCAGATATAGAAGAGACGGAGTCTTTTGATTTTGATAAAGCACTTGAGACTCTTGAAAAGTTTGAGGTTGATGTCAATGAAGATTTTGAGATTGATCAGAAACTTGACAATATAGATGACGATGACAATGATTCTGAATCTGAAACTAGCTCCATGATGGAATATGGGATAGATGCTGAACAGGAAATGGTGAAAGATGAGCCTGAAGTTTGGGAGATAGAGCAGGGGGAAGAAAGCTTTGAAGAGAATCCTGAAGCCGAATTCGCAGATGAGATGGCAGAATCCGAATTTGAATATGAAGTTGATGTTGACGCAGATATCGAAAATGAGATATCAGTGGAAGAAACTGAGCCTGTCTCAGAAAATGAAGATTATGAGATTCCATCAGAGAATATCCATGAACCATCCGAAGAACATCAGGAAGATTTAGAAGAACCAGTTCGGGAAGAGCGTTCGTTCAGAAGATATCAATCAGAGAAGACAAGATATGCCGAGTTCCCTGTTTTTAAGAGTAGTTTGTTTCCAGATTACAATACGGATGGAGCAAAACTGTATGAGGTGGGAAATGGCAAAAATCTAAAGATGGGTGAGCAGATAGAAACTGAGGAAGCCAAGATAACGGAGAACCTTCAAAAAGAAGAGGATCTCATAGGTGAAACCGATAGGTTGCTGGCAAGACTTGGGATCAGATTTCAAACAGAATTTAAGTCTATTCTTGACTTCGGTGCGGAAGGTGATGAGGACACTGGTGAAACAGATGGAGAGAATGGTCCGAATGCTGGCGGCACTAGAGATGCCAGAGATTCAGAAGATTCTGATGAAAAATCCGAAGTCGATAACATAGAAAAACCATTCAATGAGAAGATAGATAAGGATAGTAAAAAGGAAAAGAAATATTTTAAGTTGAAAGGTTAAATATGAAATAAAGTAGCATAAATATATATCCATATTGCTTTTTATTTGAACACGCGGAAGGAGGCGAGGGAAGTGGCTGTAGATCAGACAGAAGCTATGATTGCTGCGATAAAAGCGCAGCTTGAGAAAGAGCGTGCTGCCGAGGCCGCAAAGAAGAAAAGAGAAGAGGAAGAAGAGTTTCTCAAAAATGGCGGCAAGAAGAAAGAGGCAGAGACTACAAAAAGCCAACACAAAACTTTGTCCAAAGAGGAGTTAGAGCGAATTGAAGCGAAACGACGTCGCAAGAGAGAGGAAGCTCTCGGCATCGTGAGGGAAGATGAGCCAGAGACATCTGAAGAGGACGAGAATAAGGAAGAGGTCCAGAATGAGGGTGAAGGGCTGAAGCCTGATGATAAAGAGAAAAAGAAAGAAAATGGACCAGCGCCAAAACTTAGTCTTAATCTTGGTGGAATTGCCGATGATATGCAGGACGGTTTAGGTGGCATCGGCGGTGGTCTTGGAAGTAAAACGGAAGGCGGCCTTGGTAGCGGCCTTGGAAGTAAACCAGATGGCGGTTTAGGCGGACTCGGTGGCGGTCTTGGCGGCCTTGGAAGTAAGCCTGAGGGCGGTCTTGGTGGTGGCCTTGGTGGTGGCCTTGGAAGCAAGCCAGAAGGTGGACTTGGTGGTGGTCTCAACCTTGAGGATCCAAATCGTGGAACAGTCAAGTCGAAAGGCGGAGAGAATATAATTCTTGATGATGAGGAGTCTGAAAATACAGAGGAAGAGACTCTCGAATGGGTAGAGAATAAGAACGCCAAGGTCAATAAGGTTAAATCACCGAAGGCTGGTAGTGATGCCAATGGTGATCTGTTCAGCATTCTTCCAGATAGAAATAAGCAGAATTCAGATGCTAAGTCATTATACGATTTCGATGATGACGATGATGATGACGACGATTTCCTTGGAGCTGGAATAAAGAATCTCTCAAATATTGATGAGGAGAGTCCTGAAGAGGTAGCAAAGAGGAAAGAAGCTGAGGAAGCTAAGAAGAAGGCGGAAGAGGAAGCTAAGAAGAAGGCTGAAGAAGAAGCCAAGAAGAAGGCAGAGGAAGAAGCTAAGAGGAAAGCCGAGGAGGAGAAGAAACGCAAAGAAGCCGAGAATGCGAGAAAGAAAGCAGCGGCTGAAAAGGCAAAGGCAGAGGCTGAAGCAAAGAAACAGCAGGCTATAGATGATGCCAGAAAGAATGCCGAAGAAGCAAAGAAACACGCTGAAACCTCCAGAAAGACTATAGAAGAGTGTGAAAAGTCTCAGAAGGATCTTGAGAAGCAGCTTGAAGAGTTCAAGATCAAGAAGGACAGTTATGATGCCAAAATGGCACAGGAAGCTGATGCCAAAAAGAAGAATGATGCTGAGCTTCTTGAGCGTGAAGAAAAAGAGCTCAAAGAGACTGTAGAAAAGCTTGAGAAAGAGATTGTAGATAGCAACGAGAAGGCAAAGAAGGAATCTGATAAGATACTCAGTGAGAGCGATCCTGATACATATAAGAATAGCATTATCACGGAGGCTCAGGCGGTTGCAGATAAAGCTATAAAGGTTCTTGCTGAGACAAAGAAGAACAATATTGACAAGAGTGCTGCCGAATTCAAGAAAGCAGTGGATGAGGATAAAAAGAAACTTGCAGATATTGAGATAGAAAAGAAGAAGGCTCTTGATGCTGCAAAGAAGAAACGTGCAGATGAAGAAGCCAGAGCTGCTAAGATAATTAAAGCTGCGGAAGAAGATAAGACCAAGGCAGGTACTATATTTAGTGAGTCAAAGAAAGCTGAGGAAGAGGCTGACGCAAATCTCAAGAACACAACTGAGATGGAAGAAAAGTCGCAGAAGACTCTTGATGATCTGAATAAGAAACTTGCAGATTCTGAAAAGTCTATCAAGAATGCTAAAAACAGCAAGAACGATGCTAATACCAAACTTGCAATTCAGAAAGAAGAGTTAAAGAAAGCGGAGAAAGCTGAAGAGGAAGCTGTAAAGGCTCTTGAGAAGGCTAAGAAGATAAAGGCGGATGTTCAGAAGAAGATTGCTGATAGCGAGGAGTTTATAAAGAAAACAGCTGAGTCTATCAAGTCTGCTGAAGAAGATTGTAAGAAGATATCTGCGGATGTCGTTGCTGCGAAGAAAGAGAATGAATCATTTAAGACCGCAAAAACGGAAGCTCAGGATGCACTTAATCAGGCCAAAAAGTCTCTTGTAGAGGCCGAAGATCTGCTCGCAAAGGCAGAAGCGTCAGCAGAAGAAGCTGAACAGATTGTTGAAGAGGCGAAGATATCAGAGGAAGTTGAAATCCAGAATGCTGAGAGTCAGGCTAAGCAGAAGTCGGATAAGATTAGTGCGGATGCCAAGCTCCGTGAAGCTAAGCATGAGGCATATGTTGCGTCAGAGGATGAAAAGTACGCCAATGCTGAGGCTGGGGAACTTGAGAAGGTTCAGACTGCAGCTATGAAAGCTGATAAAGATGCTGCAGATATGAAGAACAAGGCTGAAGCGGATGCAAAGAAACTTCTTGATGATGCCAAGAAAAAAGAGTCTGATATAAAGAATAAAATTTCAGAGCTTAAGACAGAACAGGCAGAAAGAGTAGTTGCAAGAAAAGAGGCTGCAAAGCAGGCAAAGGCTGAAGCCGAGGAGAAGAAGAAGAAAGATTTGTCTGCAATAGATAAGGCTGAGGCGGATGTAAAGAAACAGCTCGATGACATAAAGAGTAAGGCAAGTGCAGCTGCAAAGGTTCTTGAAAAGGCAATAAAGAGAGAAGAAGAATACAGAAAGCAGGAGGAACTTCTTAAAGAGGGTAAGATCGAGGAAGCTGCGAATGTTATCACTCAGGATGAAGAGGCGACGATGGCAGCATCCATAAGTGAAGTAGTTGCTGCAAGACGCAAATCACTTCCGGCAGAGGGAAAGTATCTTTATAAGTATCTTGGTGTTGAACCTGCAGGGGCTCAGATCGTCAATGTGCTTCAGACACTTAAGGTAGACCCTAAGAGATCTAAAAATATTGTCATACTTGGACAGCACGGATTCGGACTTACAACCATAGGTGAGGATTTTGCCAAGTTCTATTATGATATGGGAATATGTAAGTCAGATGCTAAGGCTAAAGTTAAGGCAAAGGTCATAAACAGTGGTAAACTTGGTGGAGCCGTGGCAAAACTCAAGGGTGGATGTCTTATAATCGAGAGCGCAGGTCTTATAACTCCAGATAGATTTAAAGAAATGGTTGACATGTGTTCTCCGGAGAAGAATGATATCAAGATTATCCTGACTGGTGAAAAGACCGCACTCAGCAATATGCTTGCATCTAATATGACTCAGGCACGAGCTTTCAATAACCGTATTTATTTCGATCAGATTAACGAAAATGGTATGGTCAATGTTGCAGAGTGCTATGTTGAAGAGAAAGGATTCAAGCTTGAGAGTGGAGCAGATTCAGCCATAAAGAACCTTTTGATGGGAATGGAGTCCGGTAATATAGACAGACTTCTTGGTGCTATGGAAGATGCTATGAAGAAGGCTGAGAATAGGGATCCAATTGATAAAAAGGTTTTGAAAAAAGAAATAGTACAATAGTAATACAGACAGGTATGCTGTCGCTAAAGACAGAAATTTGTTGAAAAATAATATGCCAGTGCTTATAATATCAGTGTTATAAGTACTGGCATTAATTGTGTAAAGGAGATTTTGTATGCTTTCGACTGATATAGGAGTAGATTTAGGAACATCAAATGTATTGATAAGCGTCAGAGGCAAGGGGGTTGTTGTTAATCAGCCATCCGTTGTCGCATATGAAGTTTCCACGAAAAAGGTAATAGCGATAGGGATAAAAGCCAAGAAGATGATAGGTAAGACGCCGGAGAATATAGATGTTGTTAGACCGCTCAACAAGGGAGTCATATCCGATTATACGATTGCGGAGATTATGCTCAAGGCATTTATTAGAAGTGCCATGGAGAAGAGATCAGGTGTGGGGAGACCTCGTATATGTGTTTGCGTTCCAAGCGGTGTAACCGAGGTGCAGAGAAGGGCGGTTGAAGAGGCTGTATATAAGACAGGAGCAAAGACGGTCTACGTTATGGAAGAACCTCTTGCTGCGGCTGTTGGAGCAAATGTTGATATTCATGAAGCTAAGGGCAGCATGGTTGTAGATATAGGTGGAGGAACCACTGATATAGCAGTTATATCACTTGGAGGCGCGGTGGAGAGCAGTTCCATCAAGTACGCCGGTGATGATTTTGACAACGCTTTGGTCAGGTATGTCAGAAGAAAGTATAATCTGCTTATTGGCGATCAGTCTGCCGAGAAAGCAAAGATAGCTATAGGTTCTGTTATAGAACGTGAGGATGATATAGAATATGTGATAAAGGGACGTGACTTGATAAAGGGACTTCCTAAGGCGGTAACCATAACGGCAAACGAAACGGTGGCAGCCTTTGAGGAGACAACAAATCATATCCTTGGAGCAATCCACAATGTTCTTGAGACTGCACCGCCTGAGCTGGTGGCTGATATTGCTGTGTCGGGTATAGTTCTCACCGGAGGCGGGAGTCTGATATACGGCATGGACACTCTCATAAAGGAGAGAACCGGCATAGAAGCATACGTTTCTGAGAAGGCACTTGAGGCTGTTGCGCTCGGCGCTGGAATGTCGGTGGTCATAAACGAAAAGAAAGACAAATAAACTTATGGAAAAAGATTTTTTGCCGATCTGTAGGGATGATATGGAGAAAAGAGGATGGTCAGAGGCAGACTTTGTATTTGTCATAGGTGATGCCTATGTTGACCATCCATCATTTGGTCCGGCTATCATAAGCAGATTACTGGAAAGATATGGATATAAAGTGTGTATAATAGCCCAGCCTGATTGGAAAAACGACAAAAGCATTGATGTTTTTGGAAAGCCAAGACTGGGTTTTTTGGTGTGCGGAGGAAACATGGATTCTATGGTCAACCACTACTCCGTATCAAAAAAGAGAAGACAGAAAGATGCATATTCACCAGGCGGAGAAATGGGACTCAGACCTGATTATGCAACAACCGTGTATTGTAATCTTATCAGAAGAACATACAAGGATGTACCGATCATAATAGGTGGTATCGAGGCCAGCCTCAGAAGAATGGCTCACTATGATTATTGGTCTGACAAACTTAAACATTCCATACTTGTGGATTCCTCTGCTGATATTCTGTCATATGGAATGGGCGAACACAGTATGATAGAGATAGCTGAGGCTCTTGACAGTGGCATCAATGTCAGTGATATCACATATGTGAGGGGAACCTGCTATAGGACCAAGGATATATCAGGTGTTTCGGAGGATGCTATATTGCTTCCGGATTATGACAGCCTTACACGGGACAGACTGGAGTATGCCAGAAGCTTTTATACACAGTATATAAATACGGATCCATACTCTGCAAAGACACTAGTTGAAGGGTATGGTAACAGAGGATATGTGGTGCAGAATCCACCTGCTTACCCACTTACACAGATGGAGATGGATGATGTGTACGATCTTCCTTACATGAATAACTATCATCCAATATACGAGTCAAAAGGTGGGATTCCTGCAATCTCGGAGATCAAATTCAGTCTGACGAGCAATAGAGGCTGTTTTGGAGGCTGTAGTTTCTGCGCACTTACATTTCATCAGGGAAGAATCATCCAGACTAGAAGTCATGAATCCTTGATAAGGGAGGCTGAGCAGATGACGCACGATCCGGATTTCAAAGGGTATATACATGATGTAGGAGGTCCAACGGCGAATTTCAGACATAAGTCATGTGCAAAACAGGATAGATATGGCGTGTGTACAAATAAACAATGCCTTTTCCCAGAACCGTGTAGGAATCTGAAGGTTGATCACAAAGATTACATTGAACTTCTTAGAAAACTTGAGGCTATTCCTGGCGTGAAAAAGGTGTTTATAAGATCGGGAATCCGATTTGACTATGTAATGGCAGATAGCAGTGATGAGTTTTTGAAAGAACTCTGTGAGAAGCATATAAGTGGACAACTCAGGGTTGCCCCAGAGCATGTGTCAGACAATGTTCTGAAGATGATGGGAAAACCGAAGAATAGTGTATATGAGAGTTTCATAGCCAGATACCAGAAGGTGAATGCGCGTACAGGCAAAAAACAGTTTGTCGTGCCTTATCTGATGTCGTCGCATCCTGGCTCTACGCTTAAAGAAGCAGTGGAGCTTGCGGAGTATGTGCGGGATATAGGGTATATGCCGGAACAGGTACAGGACTTTTATCCAACACCATCGACCATTTCTACATGTATGTATTATACTGGAGTCGATCCGCGTACGATGCAGCCGGTATACGTGCCGCATAATCCGCATGAGAAAGCAATGCAGAAAGCACTCATGATGTATAGAAAGCCTGAGAATTATGACCTTGTAAAAGAGGCACTCATAAAAGCTGGAAGACAGGATCTTATAGGCTTTGATAAAAAATGTCTGATAAGGCCTAGAAAAATGGAAAACAGTTCAGGACATGAACATAGACCTTCCAAGGGTAGAAATCAGAGTAAAAATTGCGTATGTTCGAATAATACAAGGAAAAATAATACAAACAACAAAAATTATAAAGAGGCACCTCAAAAAAACAAAAAAATTAAAGATAATGTCAGATCTGTGGGTGAAAACAAAAGGCATAAAAGAAAATAAGCAGTAAATGGTGATATTCATTTTTGGTTGCGTGGTACATGCTTTTGTGCTAGAATTATGGCAGATTGTGTGAACCTTTAGATTGTCGTGTACTGTTTTGGGTGAACAACGTGAATATACAATATATGACGATCAAAAAGATTTATTATATATGTAGTCTTATGTCACACTAAAATTTTTAAACAATATTTTTTAAAATGGAGGATTTGAAAATGGCAAAGAAGATTGTTTTAGCAGGCGCATGTCGTACAGCTATCGGAACAATGGGTGGATCACTCAGCACAACACCAGCTACAGAGCTTGGTTCAATCGTTATCAAGGAGGCTCTCAATAGAGCAGGAGTTCCTGCAGATCAGGTAGACCACGTATACATGGGATGTGTTATCCAGGCTGGTCAGGGACAGAACGTAGCACGTCAGGCTTCAATAAAGGCTGGACTTCCAATCGAGACAACTGCTGTTACAGTTAACGTTGTCTGTGGTTCAGGTCTTAACTGTGTCAACATGGCTGCACAGATGATCGAGGCAGGAGATGCTGATATCGTAGTTGCAGGTGGTATGGAGAATATGTCTATGGCTCCTTACGCTATGATGAAGGGTCGTTTCGGTTACAGAATGAACAATGGTGTACTCGTAGATACAATGGTAAACGATGCTCTCTGGGATGCATTCAATGATTATCACATGATCAAGACAGCTGACAATATCTGTGAGCAGTGGGGTCTTACACGTGAGGAGATTGATGAGTTTGCAGCAAAGAGCCAGCAGAAGGCTGTTGCAGCTCAGGAGTCAGGTGCATTTGATGCTGAGATCGTTCCAGTTATGGTAAAGAAGAAGAAAGAGATGGTTGAGTTCAAGAAGGATGAGGGACCAAGACCTGGTACAACAGTTGAGACACTTTCAAGACTCAGAACAATCAATCCTAACGGATTTGTTACAGCTGGTAACGCTTCAGGTATCAATGATGGTGCTGCAGCTATCGTTGTTATGAGCGAGGAGAAGGCTAAGGAGCTTGGCGTTAAGCCTATGGCTACATGGGTAGCTGGAGCACTTGGCGGAGTTGATCCTTCAATCATGGGTATCGGACCTGTAGCTTCAACCAAGAAGGTTATGGCTAAGACTGGTCTCAAGATTGAGGACTTCGATGTTATCGAGGCAAACGAGGCATTTGCTGCACAGTCAGTAGCAGTTGCTAAGGAGCTTGGATTTGATGTTGACAAGCAGGTTAACCCTAACGGTGGTGCTATCGCTCTTGGACATCCAGTTGGAGCTTCAGGATGTCGTATCCTTGTTACACTTCTTCATGAGATGCAGGCAAAGGGTGCTAAGACAGGTCTTGCTACTCTCTGTATCGGTGGTGGAATGGGTTGCTCAACAGTCGTTAAGATCGAGGACTAATTAAAAGCGATATATATAATTCAAAACGGAGCTGACTACATTCCATGCAGCCAGCTTCTGTAAATCAGTATAAAAAGGAGATACATCATGGAGTTTGTAACATACGAACAGGATGGATACGTAGGAATTATCACAATCAACCGTCCAAAGGCTCTGAACGCACTCAATAGTGCAGTCCTTGAGGAGCTTGATGCTACATTCAAGGCAGTTGATCTTGATACAACAAGATGTCTTATTCTTACAGGTGCCGGCGAGAAGTCATTTGTTGCCGGAGCTGATATAGGTGAGATGTCAACACTCACAAAGGCAGAGGGAGAGGCCTTCGGCAAGAAGGGTAACGATGTGTTTAGAGCTATCGAGACATTCCCTATCCCAGTTATCGCAGCAGTGAACGGATTCGCTCTTGGCGGCGGATGCGAGATATCAATGAGCTGTGACATCAGAATCTGCTCAGAGAATGCAATATTTGGTCAGCCAGAGGCTGGTCTTGGAATCACACCTGGTTTTGGCGGAACACAGAGACTTGCACGTCTTGTAGGTGCAGGCATGGCTAAGCAGCTTATCTACACAGCAAGAAACATCAAGGCAGACGAGGCATACAGAATCGGTCTTGTGAATGCTGTTTATCCACTTGAGGAGCTCCTTCCAGCAGCTAAGAAGATGGCAGCCGGAATTGCAGCAAACGCTCCTATTGCAGTAAGAAACTGCAAGAAGGCTATCAATGATGGCTTACAGGTAGATATGGATCAGGCAATTGTTATTGAGGAGAAGCTTTTTGGTGACTGTTTCGAGACAGAGGATCAGAAGGCAGGAATGGGCAATTTCCTTGAGAAAGACAAGGAGAAGAAGCTTAAGGTTGTTCCTTTCCAGAATAAGTAATAATTAACAGTTCTGATATTAACATTTAGAATATGTGTCAGTTTTTCTGTGAAAAACTGACATGTAGCACCAGCCATTTGCCGTAGGCAAATTTTGTATGGCTGGTGTTCAACAGGGTGGGGAATCTGATAAAGGTAAACCATCCTAAATGTGTGATATAAGTATTATGGTAGCATGTTAAACGAAACGTATATGAATTTCTCATGTTTACCGGAAAAAAAAGATTTAGGAGGACATAAAAATGAAGGTTGGCGTAATTGGTGCAGGAACCATGGGTCAGGGCATTGCTAAGGCATTTGCTCAGGTTGACGGATACGAGGTTGCACTCTGCGATATCAAGCAGGAGTGGGCTGAAGGCGGTAAGGACAAGATCGCTAAGGGTTATGCAAGACTCGTAGAAAAAGGAAAGATGACACAGGAGAAGGTTGATGGTATTCTTGCCAGCATCACTCCAGGTCTTAAGGAAGACTTATGTGCAGACTGCGACTTTATCGTTGAGGCTGCTTTCGAGAACATGGAAGTAAAGAAGACAACATTTGCTGAGCTTGACAAGATCTGCAAGCCAGAGTGTGTATTCGCTTCAAACACATCATCACTTTCTATCACAGAGATTGGAAATGGTCTTACACGTCCTATGATCGGTATGCATTTCTTCAATCCAGCTGACAGAATGAAGCTTATCGAGGTTATCGCAGGTGTTAATACACCAGCTGAGATTGTAGAGAAAATCGTTAAGATCTCAGAGGAGATCGGTAAGACTCCTGTACAGGTTAACGAGGCTGCTGGATTCGTAGTAAACAGAATCCTCATCCCAATGATCAACGAAGCTGCATTCATCAAGATGGAAGGTGTATCAGATATAGCTGGTATTGATGCAGCTATGAAGCTCGGTGCTAACCATCCAATGGGACCACTTGAGTTAGGTGATTTCGTAGGTCTTGATATCTGTCTTGCAATCATGGATGTTCTGTACAATGAGACAGGTGACAGCAAGTATCGTGCATGTCCATTACTTCGTAAGATGGTACGTGGTGGCAATCTCGGTGTTAAGAGCGGCAGAGGATTCTATGTATACAATGCTGATCGTACAAAGACACCAGTTGATGCTCAGTAATAGTGCTAAGTAATATAATATATTTATGGAGGAATAATTAGAATGGATTTCGCTTTAGACAAGAAGTATGAAATGGCGCAGAATTTATTCAGAGAGTTCGCGCAGAATGAAGTAAAGCCTCTTGCTCAGGAAATTGACGAACAGCACAGATTTCCTAGAGAGACAGTTGAGAAGATGGCAAAGTATGGTTTCTTAGGAATTCCTGTTTCTAAGGAGTTAGGCGGACAGGGCTGTGATATTCTCACATATGCTATGTGCGTTGAGGAGCTTTCAAAGGTTTGTGGTACTACAGGTGTTATCGTATCAGCACACACATCACTCTGTGTTGATCCTATCGTAACATTTGGTACACCAGCTCAGAAAGAGAAGTATGTTCCTGATCTTGCTTCAGGCAGAAAGCTTGGTGCTTTCGGTCTTACTGAGCCAGGTGCTGGTACAGATGCTCAGGGACAGCAGACAAAGGCTGTACTTGACGGAGACGAGTGGGTACTTAACGGATCAAAGTGCTTCATCACAAACGGTAAAGAGGCTGACGTATATATCGTCATCGCCGTTACTGGTATCGTTGAGAAGCGTGGCAGAAAGATGAAGGAGATATCTGCATTCATCGTAGAGAAGGGTACACCTGGATTTACATTCGGTACAAAGGAGAACAAGATGGGTATCTGTGGTTCTTCAACATATGAGCTTATCTTCACAGACTGCCGTATTCCAAAGGATGCACTTCTTGGACAGAAGGGTAAGGGATTCAATATCGCTATGCATACACTTGATGGTGGACGTATCGGTATCGCTGCTCAGGCTCTCGGTATTGCAGAGGGCGCTCTCGAGACAACGGTTAACTATGTTAAGGAGAGAAAGCAGTTCGGTAGATCAATCGCTCAGTTCCAGAATACACAGTTCGTTCTTGCAGATCTTGCAACAAAGATCGAGGCAGCTAAGCTTCTCGTATACAAGGCAGCAAGAAAGAAGGATGAGTACCAGAGCGGTGCTAAGGTTTCTTACTCAGTAGAGGCAGCTATGGCTAAGCTTTACGCAGCTGAGGTTGCTATGGAAGTTACTACAAAGTGTGTTCAGTTACACGGTGGTTACGGTTACATCAAGGAGTACGATGTTGAGCGTATGATGCGTGATGCTAAGATTACAGAGATCTACGAGGGAACTTCAGAGGTTCAGCGTATGGTTATTTCTGCAAACTTATTAAAGTAATATAGGAGGTACTTAACGTGAAGGTTATAGTTTGTATAAAGCAGGTACCTGATACAAAGGGTGGAGTACAGTTCAACCCAGACGGTACATTAAACAGAGCAGCAATGCTTACAATCATGAACCCTGATGATAAGGCAGGACTTGAGGCTGCACTTAGATTAAAGGATCAGTATGGTGCAGAGGTAACAGTTCTTACAATGGGTCTTCCAAAGGCTGCTGATGTTCTTCAGGAGGCAATTGCTATGGGAGCTGACAAGGGCGTTCTTGTAACAGATCGTGTACTTGGTGGAGCTGATACATGGGCTACATCAACAACAATTGCCGGAGCTCTCAGAAAGCTTGATTACGATCTGATCATCACAGGTCGTCAGGCTATCGATGGAGATACTGCTCAGGTTGGACCACAGATCGCTGAGCATCTTGGAATTCCTGTAATTTCATATGCACAGGAGATCAAGGTTGACGGAGACGCAGTTATCGTTAAGCGTCAGTATGATGACGGATATCATATGTTAAAGGCTAAGATGCCTTGCCTTGTAACAGCACTTTCTGAGTTAAATGAGCCAAGATACATGACTCCAGGTGGAATCTTCGATGCAGTTAATGCAGAGATCACAACACTTGGCAGAGCAGACCTTGTTGATGTTGATGATTCAAACATCGGTCTTAAGGGCTCACCTACAAAGATTGCTAAGGCTTCAGATAAGGTAAGAAAGGGCGCAGGCGAGAAGGTTGTTCCTGATTCTCCAGATGAGGCAGTTAGCTATATTGTTGGCAAGTTAAAGGATAAGCATGTAATCTAATATAGTAAAGGAAAAGTGGTGAATAAAATGGGCGCAATGAACGCAGAAGAAATGAAGAACTACAAAGGCGTATTTGTCTTTGCACAGCAGGTAGATAATAAGTTAAGTGGTATTTCTTTCGAGCTTATCGGCGAAGGAAAGAGACTTGCAGAAAAGCTTGATGAGAAGGTAACTGCAGTACTTATCGGTTCAGATGTTAAGGGTCTTGTAGATGAGCTTGCAGAGTATGGCGCAGACAGAGTTATCGTTGTTGACGATCCAGAGCTCAAGGATTACAGAACAGAGCCATATGCACACGCACTTGCATCAGTTATCAATGAGTACAAGCCAGAGATCGTTTTAGTTGGTGCTACAGCAATCGGTAGAGATCTTGGTCCAACAGTTTCAGCTAGAGTTGCTACAGGTCTTACAGCAGACTGTACATTACTTGAGATCGGTGATTTCCCTCTTGTTGCACTTCCAAATCAGGAGCAGAAGCACAATCAGCTTCTTATGACACGTCCTGCATTCGGTGGTAACACAATTGCTACAATCGCATGTCCTGACAACCGTCCACAGATGGCAACAGTTCGTCCAGGTGTTATGCAGAAGCTTGACAAGGTAGCTGGTAAGAAGGCAGAGGTTATCGAGTATAATCCAGGATTCGTACCAAACAACAAGTATGTTGAGATCCTTGAGATCTCAAAGGCTATCTCAGATATCAAGGATATCATGGATGCTAAGATCCTTGTTTCAGGTGGTCGTGGAGTTGGCTCAGCAGAGAACTTCAAGCTCCTTGATGATCTTGCAGAGGTACTTGGCGGACAGGTATCATGCTCACGTGCAGTTGTTGATTCAGGCTGGAAGCCAAAGGAGCTTCAGGTTGGTCAGACTGGTAAGACAGTACGTCCACAGGTATACTTCGCAATCGGTATTTCAGGTGCTATCCAGCACGTAGCTGGTATGGAAGAGTCAGACATCATCGTTGCTATCAACAAGGATGAGGATGCTCCTATCTTTGATGTAGCTGACTATGGTGTAGTTGGAGATCTCAACAAGATCGTTCCAGCTCTTACAGAGGCTATCAAGGCAGAGCTTGCTAACAAGTAATTAACAGGCTGTTTGCTATATAGATAATTTTGAAATTATCAACTATGAGAAAAACGCTTCGCGAGTTTCTCAAGTTATCGCGGCAGTCGCCAAGGTCTCGTGCAAGCACGGACTTTGGCTCGCTGCTCGCGTAAATTATAAAGTCCCCCTCTTGGATTTGATGTTCAAGAGGGGGACTTTTTGACGTGGAAGATTTTGTTATGGAAGATTTTGTCATGGAATTTTTTGGAGAGTAGATTACATAGCTAACAATAATGGCTTGTTTTTGTATTTTGGTTAGTTTTAGGCGTATTTTCCAGAAAATTATCTCTTTTTAATCAGTTTCATTGGAAATGTGACAATATCATGTAAGTTTGTATCTTTTTGCATTATATTTTGGATTTGGGTACAATTTTGTGCTCTAAAAAATAAAAAAGCAAAAATAAAAAACAAAAATCTGCAATTCTGTTACAATCAGAAATTGGAAATCCAATACAAGTGTATTGTAAATAATACAAAAATAATGTAGTATTAATTAGTTTGAATATAGTAGATAAAGAGAGTATGCATGTGAAGATAAGTACAGTACATGCGAAAGCAAGTGCAAATGAGGATAAACACAAATAGCAGGTACAGTAAGTACGGTATGCACAGTAGTAGAACATGCAGAAGAGAGGTACATATGAAAGAGAAAGATAGCGTTATTGATAACGTAAAATCAGCTGATAGCAGGAAAACATCTGATAAAAAAATAATATCTGATAATAAAACAATGTCTGATACTGGAAAGCCGTCCGCTGGCGAGAACAGAGAGAATAAGATGGGCGTGATGTCAGAGGGAAAGCTACTGATGTCCATGTCGCTGCCTATGATAATATCCATGTTGTTCCAGGCTATGTATAATGTTGTAGATAGTGTGTTTGTATCAAGGTTCAGCATGGATGGCCTTACTGCTGTGTCCACTGCATTCCCGATACAGAATCTGATGATAGGGGTTTTCTCGGGACTGGGAGTCGGTTTTAATGCGTTTATATCCAAGGCCCTTGGTGAGAAGAAGTTTGACAGGGCAAATGAGGTTGCCAGACAGGGAATATTCCTTGAGGCGATAGGATATGTGATATTCCTGATAATAGGATTATTTTTTGCAAAGTCATTTATGATGAGTCAGACAGATGATGCGCAGGTTATCCAGTACGGAACGGAATATCTGGAGGTGTGCTGCTGCTGTGCTTTTGGTATAGCTTTCCAGATGACATTTGAGAGACTCTTGCAGTCCACAGGTCGTACAATGTACAGTATGATAACTCAGATACTTGGTGCGGTCATCAATCTTATACTTGATCCTATCATGATATTTGGACTCCTTGGATGCCCTAGGATGGGTGTTAAGGGGGCGGCCATCGCGACAGTATGTGGTCAGTGCATAGCTGGAACTTTGGCTATGATCTTCAATATCAAGAATAATCCGGATCTCCATATCACTCTGAGAAAATTCAGACCACATGGAGAGATAATTGGCAAGATACTCGGCGTTGGCGTGCCGTCGGTTATCATGGTTGCAATAGGTTCTGTGATGAATTATTTTCTGAATCTTATACTGTTTTCGTTCTCCAAGCTGGCAGTTGCTGTATTTGGAGCTTACTTCAAGGTTCAGAGTATGGCGTTTATGCCTGTGTTCGGATTAAACAACGGAATGATACCGATAATTTCATACAACTATGGAGCGCAAAGACCGGACAGGATGAAGAGAACTATGAAGCTGGGAGTTATGGTGGGCTGTTCCATTATGCTGTTCTGCCTTGTTATCATGCAGGCATTCCCTGGACAGATACTCAAGATATTTGATGCCACAGATGATATGCTGTCCATGGGAATCCCTGCTGTCAGGATCATGAGCACAGCGTTTATATTTGCGGGATTTTCAGTAACATGTTCTGGAATGTTCCAGGCCGTTGGAAAGGGTGTATACAGTATGATAGTGTCCATGGCGAGACAGCTCTTTGTTATACTTCCTGTAGCGTATTTCCTTTCAAAGGCAATGAACAGCGTGAATGGCGTGTGGACGGCGTTCCCTATTGCAGAAATCTTCAGCGTAATTATATCAACATTTCTTCTTTTAAGAGTGTATAAAAAGATAGTAAAACCTTTGGAAAGAGGACAGATAGAGTAAAATAAGAGAATGATATACGGAGGAAATGCGATAATATAGACATAGCGCGTGGCATTTGTATTGTGATAGAATACTATATAGTAGTATAGTTTTCATATGATGAACGCAGTTTTGCATTTGTCGCAAATAGATGGCAGAAAAGAAATGGAAAGAGAGCGGATATGGGAAAAATGATATATATGGATCATGCGGCAACAACGGCGGTGAGACCTGAAGTGCTCGATGCCATGCTGCCTTACTTTACAGAAAAATATGGAAATCCCTCAGGCGTGTATACATTTGCGTCGAAAAATAAGGACGTAATAAATGTGGCAAGGGATATAATTGCCGATTCCCTTGGGGCGAAGCCTGAGGAGATCTACTTCACCGGGGGAGGCTCTGAGTCGGACAACTGGGCTCTTAAGTCCGTTGTTGAAGCCTTCCGGGATAAGGGAAAGCATATAATCACAACCAGGATAGAACACCATGCCATTCTTCACACATGCCGGTATCTGGAGAAGCTGGGTTTTGATGTGACATACCTTGACGTGGACGAAAAGGGGCTGGTAAATCCGGATAAGCTGAAAGCTGCCATAAGACCAGACACAATATTGATATCTGTTATGGCAGCCAACAATGAGATAGGAACCATAGAGCCAATCAGCAGAATTGGATCCATAGCACATGAACATGGAATTCTGTTTCACACGGATGCAGTTCAGGCGTATGGACAGATTCCGCTTGATGTAAATGCCATGAATATAGATTTGCTCAGCAGCAGCGGTCATAAGCTTAATGGTCCAAAGGGAATCGGATTTCTGTATATACGGAGTGGAATAAAGCTTGGAAGCTTTATACATGGAGGCCAGCAGGAGCGTGGGCGTCGTGCTGGAACTGAGAATGTACCGGGAATCGTTGGAATGGGCAAGGCTGCCGAGCTTGCGGTTCTATCTATGGAAGATAGAATGAAATGGGAGACAGACATAAGAGATCATATGATTCATAGAATCTTGTCGGAGATACCATATTCAAGGCTGAATGGACATGAGAAAGACCGACTTCCTAACAATGTGAATGTGAGCTTTCAGTTTGTTGAAGGAGAAACGATCCTTATCATGCTTGATATGGTGGGAATATGCGCTTCTGCAGGCTCTGCGTGCACATCAGGTTCTGTTGATCCATCACATGTACTGACAGCTATCGGTCTTCCGAAGGAGATATCACATGGTGCTGTTAGACTTACACTTGGATATGAGAATACCATGGACGAGGCAGATGCTGTGGTAGATAATCTCAAGAGGATTGTGGAAAATCTCAGAAAGATGTCACCTGCATATCAGGATTTTGTCAGTAGAAATAAATAATTTGCAAAATACATGCTCTTGAACATAATGCAGGATAAAAGATAGCATTAAAATGAAAATATACTATAGTTATTATTTATTATAAAGAGGAAATGAAGTTGATTGATACAGATAAGAAGACAGTATGTGTAGGTATGTCGGGCGGAGTTGATTCATCGGTTGCCGCACTTTTGCTCAAGGAGCAGGGCTACAATGTAATAGGAGTTACCATGCAGATATGGCAGGACGAGGACAGGGACGTGGTGAGTGCCCATGCTGGATGCTGCGGGCTGTCAGCAGTTGACGATGCC
>ULMY01032641.1_pt1 | contig 38523 bp, 38 predicted proteins | sample 1951781 | NCBI WGS metagenome assembly ULMY01 (sample SAMEA4835563, study PRJEB28245) | human gut metagenome | biome: gut microbiome; material: fecal sample | place: Denmark | collected 2008
CCAAGTAATGCACCAGCAAGTTGTGCAATAAGTGTTTCCCTTGATGGAAGTTTTGCTAGTGTGATTAATTCTTCTACTGGAACTACTTTACCTTCTATAATTCCACCTTTTATTTTGTAGAATTCGTTATCTTTAGAATAATTGTAGATTGCTTTTAATGGTTCTAAGTAATCTTCATATCCCATAATAACTGCTGTTGTTCCTAATAATTGATCTTCTAGACCTTCAACTCCACATGCTTCAAGTGCTCTTCTTGTTATATTGTTTTTTATAACTTTGTATTCTGTATCTGTTGTTCTTAAAGATGCTCTTAATTTTGTTACATCTTCAACATTAATTCCTTTATAATCTGTTAAAAGAACTAATTTAGCTTTTTTAAATTTTTCAGCTAATTCTTCAACTTCTTTTTTCTTTTGGTTTAGAATTTTTTCGCTTGCCATTTTTTATTTTCACCTCCACATTTTATATAGATTAAAATTAAAAACTCTTGAATGCCAAATCTCCAAGGCAAACAAGAGCTTTATATCTCTAAAATTTACCTCGGTAGGACTTATTTTAATGCCTACTGTCTTTGGCTATATTTATTTTAATTAACCAACGTAAATGCTTGGTCCCATTGTTGTAGTAATTGCAATACTCTTAATGTATTGTCCTTTTGCTGCTGCTGGTTTTGCTTTTATTATAGCATCCATAACTGTTTCATAGTTTTCGAATAGTTTGTCTGCTCCAAAAGATACTTTACCAAATCCTAAGTGAATTATGTTAGATTTATCTAATCTATATTCAACTTTACCAGATTTAATTTCGTTTATTGCTTTTGTTACGTCCATTGTAACTGTTCCAGATTTTGGGTTTGGCATTAATCCTTTAGGTCCTAATATTTTACCTAATCTTCCTATAACCCCCATCATGTCTGGTGTTGCTACGATTACATCATAATCGAACCAGTTTTCTTTTTCGATTTTTGGAACTAATTCTTCAGCTCCAACGAAGTCTGCTCCAGCTGCTTCAGCTTCTTTAGCTTTATCACCTTTTGCAAATACTAAAACTCTTTGTGTTTTACCTGTACCATTTGGAAGAACTACTGTTCCTCTAACTTGTTGGTCAGCTTGTTTAGAATCTACACCTAATTTTACGTGTAATTCTAATGTTTCATCAAATTTTCTTTTAGGCATATTTGTTAATACTTCAATAGCCTCTTTAGCATCATAATTTTTGCTTTTATCAATTAGCTTTACACTATCTTGATATAATTTTCCTTTTTTCATATTATCCTCCTTTTGGTTTTAACGGATTTCTCCTCCCAAATTATTTATATATACTTTCTTTAAATATATATCTTAATCTTTAACTACAACACCCATTGAACGAGCTGTACCAGCTACCATTCTCATAGCAGCTTCTACAGATGCAGCATTTAAGTCTTCCATTTTTTGTTCTGCAATTGCTTTTACTTGTTCGTTTGTAATTGTTGCAACTTTTTCTTTGTTTGGTTTTCCAGAACCTTTTTCAATTTTAATTGCTTTTTTAATTAATACAGCAACTGGTGGTACTTTTGTTATAAAAGTAAATGATTTGTCTGAATATACTGTTATAACAACTGGAATTATCATACCTGGTTGATTTGCTGTTTTTTCATTGAATTCTTTTGTGAATTGCATAATGTTTATACCTGTTGAACCTAAAGCTGGTCCTACTGGTGGTGCTGGTGTTGCTTTTCCAGCTTCAATTTGTAATTTTACTATATTAGTAACTTCTTTTTGAGCCATTTTAAAAACTTCCTTTCAAAATAATTTATATTTTTTAAATTTTATACTTTTTCAACTTGAGCAAGCTCTAATTCTACAGGTGTTTCTCTACCAAACATTGAAACAAGAACTTTTACTTTTCCTTTTTCTTTGTTTATTTCTTGAACTGTACCTATAAATCCTGCTAGTGCTCCATTTAAAATTTTAACTGAGTCGTCTACATCATAGTTGATTTCTACAACAGATGTTTCAAATCCCATGCTTCTTATTTCCTCGTTTGTAAGAGGTATTGGATCTGTACCAGAACCAACGAAGCCTGTAACTCCTCTAGTATTTCTAACTATATACCAAGATTCTTCAGTTACTATCATTTTAACTAAAACATATCCTGGAAAAACCTTTTTTAGGTTTGCTTTTCTTTTTCCATCTTTGATTTCTATTTGTTCTTCCATTGGGACAACAATATCAAAGAAGTAATCTTCAAGTTCCCTATTTTTAACCGTTTTTTCAAGGTCTGTTTTAACTTTGTTTTCATATCCTGAATATGTATGAACAACATACCATCTTGGTTCTAAATTTTCTTCTACTTGAGACATTAATTTTGAGCCTCCTTTTTAAAGTAATATAAAACCTTATAATTATTCATTTGCTGTTACTTCTTCAGCAGTTACATTATTTTTTACAGCCGTATTATTCTCTACAGTATTTTCACTTGCATTTTCTTCTTCACCTTCATGATCGTGATCATGGTCATGGTCATGGTCGTGGTCATCTGTGATTTCTACAGTATTGTATCCTCTAACGTGTGATTTCAAATTATTAATTCCATATTTATTTAACAAGTCAAAAGCTACATCTAACACAAAAACTATAGCTGCTGTAATTATTACAATAACTACAACTGCAATTGTATTGTTTACAAGTTGCTTTGGTGTTGGCCAAATAACTTTTTTTAATTCTGCTTTGAAATCTTTGAAGAAGCTTTTTTTGTTTTTCACTTCTTTTTTGTTTTTGGTTTCTTTTTCGTTAGCCATTTTATTTCCTCCTAAAAATAGCTTATTGCCTTATTTTGTTTCTTTATGTGTTGTTCTCTTTTTGCAGAATTTGCAATATTTTTCTACTTCTAATCTTTCTGTGTTGTTTCTTTTATTTTTGCTTGTTACATAATTTCTTCTTTTACATTCTGTACATTCTAATGTAATATTTTCTCTAGGTCCTTTTGCAGCCATTTTAGCTCCACCTCCAACTTTTATTTACGGGTTTTAACGATGCGTTTTTTAAGCTATGCTCCCAACTTATAGAACATAGCCTATATAATTTACCATATTTTATGTTAAATGTCAAGTGTTCTCAAGCATTTTTTTGATTTTTTGTATTTTTTTCTAACTTAATACTTTTTTTCTTGTTTTCTCCCATCTAAAATGATATAATATTTATTCTAAAGGGAGAGATTTTTATGAAGTTAGATTATAAGGATAAATCTATTTTATTTTCACACACAGAAATACCAGATGTTTTTTTTACTGAGTATTTATCCTCAGCTAGTGGAGATTTTATTAAAATATACTTGTGTTTAGTTTTTCTATCTAAATACGATAAAGACATTAAGATTACAGATTTATCTAAGAAGCTTAATATTCCTTTTAATGTTATTCAAGCTGGACTTACTTTTTGGGAAGAGAATGGAGCAATTACAAAAAGACCCACTGGTTATACATTAAATAGCTTGCAAGAAATTGAGCTTCATAAGTCTTATACACCTAATTTAACACTAACACCAGAAGCTATTAAAAATAACAGTAAAAGCCAATATAGGGCAAAAGCTATTGAAAGTATTAATAACCAATACTTCCAGGGTATTATGTCTCCATCTTGGTATAGTGATATAGATTTATGGTTTAAAAAATATGAATTTGATGAACAAGTTATGGTTTCTTTATTTGATTACTGCTTTGGAAAATCTGCTCTTCATAAAAACTATGTTCAAACCGTTGCAGAAGCATGGTCTAAGAACAATATTAAAACATTTAATGATTTGGAAAACTACTATCAAAAACGAGATAATATGACCAAAATCAAAAAGGCTATTGCCAAAAAACTTGGTCGTTATACTGCCTTTACTGAATTTGAAGAAGAATATATTGAAAAATGGGTTATTGATTATGGTTACAGCCTAGATGTAATTAACCTTGCATTGAAGAAAACTACATCAAAAGCAAACCCAACGTTTGATTATTTTGATAAATTATTAACCGATTGGCATGATAGAAAATTAAAAACACCAGAAGAAGTGCAAAAATTCATGGTCGATTTTAAAACCCAAAACAAAACAATTAAAGACCTTGAAAAGAAAACTAACTATAATAATTATACGCAAAGAACTTATGATAATTTAAACGAATTATATGCAAATAAAAAGTAATAGAAGGGAGATAACTTGCCATGGTAAGCAGTAGCACATTAAAAGAGCTTTTAAATGAATATGATAAAAAACAAATGATAGCTATATCTGACCTTGAAAAGCGAAAGTCTGAACTGTATGCTAGAATTCCACGTTTGCAAGAAATAGAAACTGAACTTAATTCATTTGCCATAAAAACAGCTAAAGCACTTTTAGTAAAGTTTGATCCTTCTTACATATCTGAACTACAAAACAAAGCAAATGATTTAAGACTTGAAAGAGAAACAATTCTAAAAAAAGATGGAAAAGACATAAGCTACCTATCTCCACACTATGAATGTTCAAAATGCAAAGATACAGGTTATGTTTTGGATGATGGAAAATCTGCTATGTGTAGTTGTTTAAAACAACAAATTCTTAATATTGAATACAATAATTCAAATATTGGAAATTTAGATAGAGAAAACTTTAAGAAGTTTAATTTGAATTTATATTCAGATGAAGTTAATGAAGAAAAATATGGTTCCGATTTATCTCCTAGAGAGAACATTAAAGTAATTGGCAAAGAAGTTAAAAAATTCATTAAAAACTTTGATGACCCAAACGAAAAGAATTTACTTTTTTCAGGTGGAACTGGCCTTGGAAAAACATTCTTATCTAACTGTATTGTTGCAGAGCTCTTAGCCAAAGGGAAAACTGTTCTTTACCAAACAGCACCTGTTATGCTGGATACCTTAATTAGTGAACTTTTTGATAAAAATTCAAATAATGCATTTTCTCAAAATCTTTTGAGTGTAGATTTGTTAGTAATTGATGATTTGGGAACTGAAACAATGAATAGCATGAAATTTACTGAGCTTTATAAGATAATTAATACAAGGCTTCTTAATCAAAACGGAAAAATCACAAAAACTATTATTTCCACAAACCTAGACTTGCAAGGTTTATTTAATACATATGACGAGCGAATTGCTTCAAGATTTATTGGGAATTATAATATTTATAGATTTTTCGGTGATGATATTAGATTTAAAAAATAGTCCAACTGTGAAGTTGGACCATTTTTATTAATAATTTTCTGCTTTTATTTCAAAATATGCTTTTGGATGATTACATACTGGGCATACTTCTGGTGCTGATTTTCCTATTACTATATGTCCACAATTTCTACATTTCCAAATTCTATCTCCATCTTTTGAAAATACTAACCCATTTTCTACATTTTCTAATAATTTTTTATATCTTTCTTCATGCTCTTTTTCAATTTTAGCAACAGCACTAAATAAGTATGCTATTCTGTCAAAGCCTTCTTCTTTAGCTTCTTTTGCCATTCTTTCATACATATCTGTCCATTCGAAGTTTTCTCCTTCAGCTGCAGCTTTTAAGTTTTCTACTGTTGATGGAACTTCTCCATCATGTAATAATTTAAACCACATTTTAGCATGTTCTTTTTCGTTATCTGCTGTTTCTTGGAATATTGCTGCAATTTGCTCATATCCTTCCTTTTTTGCTTTAGATGCAAAATATGTATATTTATTTCTTGCTTGAGATTCCCCAGCAAATGCTTCCATTAAGTTTTTTTCTGTTTTTGATCCTTTTAATTCCATTTTATACCCTCCTATTTTTATAACTTCCAAAACTTATTTATCCGTTTTGGAAGTTTAGAATATCATAATAACTTAATATTGTCAAGTTTAATTTTAGCAACAAACAAATCTCCATCTATTTGTATTGATAAAGTTCCACCATTTAATTTGCTTAAATCTTTTGCTATTGATAAGCCTAGCCCATTTCCACCCATATGCCTTGAGCTATCTCCCCTTATAAATCGCTCCATTAGTTCATCTGGTGGAATATTAAGCTTTTCTTTTGATATGTTTTTAATTGTAAAAACTATGTGGTCATTAACTATTAAATCTACATATACTCTTGTATTCTCTAAAGAATATTTATATACATTTTGATATAAATTTTCTAAAACTCTCCATATTTTTTTGCCATCTAAATCAACTATTACCGCTTCTTTTGGCAAATTGCTAATTACTTCTAAATTCTTTTCTTCAAACTTTTCAGCAAACTCTCCATTTGCCTGCAGAACAAGTTCTTTAAAGTCTATTTTTTCTAATGCTACTGTTTCATTTCCTGATGATATTTTTGAAACTTCAATTAAATCTTCTGTTAGAATTTTTAGTTTCTTAGACTTTTTTTCTAAAATATCAATATATTTTTTGGCATTTTCGTTTTCTATTTTTTCCTTTTTTAATAAATCTGTGTAATTTATAATTGAAGTTAATGGAGTTTTTAGGTCATGTGACACATTTGTTATAAGGTCAGTTTTTAGCCTTTCTGCTTTTATACTTTCATTAATTGCCTTTTCCATGCCTTGTTTTAAATGATTTATGTTTTCTCCAAGTTCCTCAAGTTCACTATTTGTGCATTTTATTGAAACATTCATGTTTCCTTTTCTCATCATTTCAACTTGTTTAGTAATTTCGTAAATTTGAGTTCTAAAATTAAGTTCATTTAACAATACCATTGTATATATCCAAACTATAATAACATATATTACGCTAGCATAAGATACATAGCCAAAGCCATCAAAGAATATAATAATTACTAGGTAACATATACAAATTAGCAAATATTCTAAAACTGGTTGGTATGTACTTTTAATATTTTTTATTATTTTAGGAAACAAGAATCCCTTTTTGTTTTCCTTTTTTCTAATAGCATAGAAATATGTTTCTGCAAATATTATATAAGACATGATATATGCTAAAAGCACTATTGTTTTGCTATGTGTTATTATAAGGCTTAATTTATTTAATATGTTCACTCCTATATATACTACTCCACCCAAGGTTAATATAAATTGCTCAATATATAAATTACTTAAAAACCTATTTGCCTTTGTATTGTTTACATGCTTGCTAACATCAATTAATATAATAATAAATGCTGTAGCTAAAGTACCACAAGTTACTAAATATTTTGTGTAATTATTTGCAAAATCTTCATACTGAGTTTTAGCTTTAAATATATAGTCATCTACGTCAATTTCATTAATTCTAATATAAACATCTAACTTTTTAAAGATTTCCTGATTTGCCTTAAATTTATAGTATTTCAAGTTTTTTTCACTAGTTACTGGCCATTCATTTAATGAACATCTATAATATACAGTGCTTCCCTCAAAAAGCTTCATTACTTCATTTAAATCTTCGTCCATTATATTGCTTAATACCATAGATTTTCCATTTGTCTGTTCAATATCTAAAATATATTCTATATTAGTTCGATCTCTATTATATTGGTTAAATTCCGCTTCATAAATGTTATTTTCAAAAATTCCCCAACTCACTGAGCTTTCTATCCTTTGTATTGCTTCTTGGAAATCATTTTGAAAAAAGTCTGTTTCTATGTATTCTTTTTCTTTCGGTATGGTTAGACCAAATTTTCGAACATATGGTGATATTTTATAATAATACATGGCAATAAGCATTGTAAATATTACAAATAACAATATTTTCTCTATTATCATTTTGGTATTTTTCATTAAACTTACCTACCTTACTTTATATTCTCTATCTTATATCCTAGTCCCCAAACAGCTTTAATGTATCTTGGTTCTTTTGGGTTTATTTCAATTTTATCTCTAATGTGGCTTATATGAACAACTACCTTTTTTTCGTATCCATCAAAAGGTTCTTTCCATACGTTTTCATATATTTGTTTTATTGAAAATACTTGACCTTTATTTGTTGCTAAGAAAAATAGCAACTTATATTCTATTGGCGTTAATTTAATAGGCTCTCCATCAACAAAAACTTCTTTTGTTTTATTATTAATTTCTAAACCATCAATTTTCAAATTATCTTCTGAAACATTACTGCCTAATCTACAGTATCTTCTAATATTTGCTTTAACTCTAGCAATTAGTTCTAATGGTTCAAATGGTTTTGTTATATAATCGTCTGCACCTGCATTTAATCCTGTAATTTTATCTGTACTTTCGCTTTTTGCTGATATGAAGATAATTGGTATAGAGCTTAATGTGCGAATTTTTCTTGCTAGAGTTACGCCATCTAATTTTGGCATCATAATATCTAGTAAGATTAATTTATAATCGTTTTGTTTTAGTAAGTCCATAGCTTTTGAACTATCCAGGCAAATTGTTACTTCAAAGTTTTCTTCTTCTATATATATTTTTATTGCTTCTGCAATTTCCTTTTCATCTTCAACAACTAGTATTCTTTGCATTTTCATTCTCCTTCTCCTTCTTTAAAATTATATCATACTTTTCCCTATTTGTGGCTTATTTCGTAAATATTGTAAGCATTTAAGGTTTTGACTAAATTATATGAATATTGAAATCTATTACTAAATTCCTGAATATAATTATCTCTGCATATTAACAATATGTTTCCATTATTTAGCATTTCATTGGTTAAATGTTCTTTATCTACAATTATTGATTTATCTACTAATGTAAATAAATACAAGTCATCTAAAAACCTATTATTTGTATAATCAAAAACATACACTATTGATTTATTTTCTTTTTGAACCTTTTGAACTAGTGGCTTATAGTCTTTATATGTTAAGTCTATCTTAGTTTTTGTGATTATTGGGTTACATAGCATAATAGAATACAAAGCTATAATCATAAAAAGTGTTTGCTTTTCTGTTTTACTTCTTTCAAAAATGTCTTTTATTTTATATAACACATAAATGTTTATCACACTATAAATTGGCATGAAATATCTTGCTTCTATGTATGGTGCTTTTACTACTATTACGCAGAAATAAAGTATTATTGGTGCAATTATTGGAATATGATTACTTTGTTTAGGCTTTTTATATGTACATATTATAGCAGTAATTACCACACCTAACAGATTTCCAAATACCTCTTTATTTAAAAGATATACGTATCCTAGTAATTGAATTTTGATATTTGTTTTTACTCCGTGAAACCCCTCTATAACTAAAAAACACATGATATATGGCATATGGAAAAATTGCCAAAAAGCATATGGCACTTCCAACTATTGCAATTTGATATTTAAATAAATTGTTCTTTTCCTTGTTCTTTATACATTTTATTGTATACACTATATATAGTCCTAGCCCATAGACTAGAACATAGTAATGCGTTAAGCCTCCAAGTATAAAAGAATTTGCAATTGGCAAGGTTTCTCGCCATGAGATACTTTCTTTATGATATATTTTTAAATGAAACCATGTTAAGAATAATGTCATTAAATTTGCTAATTCATACATTCTTATATAGCTATTTGAATTTAAAGCAATTAGTGAAAAGCCATTTATAACGCAACCAATTATTCCATAGATGTTACTTTTAGATAATTCCTTTGCTATTTTAAATACTAGTACATTGGAGACAGTAAATATTATTATGTTTAATATTATTCCTGACCACTTTGAAAATTTATCTATTGTAAAGCTTGCTGATATTCTAAATAGTAGGTAATACAAAGGTGGGTGAACATCATTTTTTTGATTTTCATATACTGGTTTTAAATTCCATTTTTCATTTTGGTTAACAGTTAAGTAATCTAAGTAGTATTCCTTATTATGCCAAACATTTTGGAAATCTTCATTATCTGTAATGTTTAACTTATTATAATTCATAAGACCATAAGAATACATTTCATCCATATGGTAATATGACTTTTTGTGCCCTATGTATATTCTTGTGCTAATTTGCAGAATAGTGATTAAAATTAAAATTATTATAACAGCTTTCTTGTGTTTTATATTCTCTATCATTTTTCTCCCTTTCCCCATTTATTTCATCTAACAAGTATATTGGTCTACCTTTTGTCTCCTCGAATATTTTTCCTAAATATATTCCAAATATGCTAACAAATGTCATATGTATTGTAAAGAATAGTAAGAGAACAAGTATTATTATGTTTAGCTCTACTATTGTTTTTCCGGCTATTGCAAATATTCCCAACGTTGCAGCATATATAATAAGTGCTATTCCTAGAATAATACTTATGTATATAGGCATGTTAAGTGGTTTGGTTGAAAGTGATGTAATGCCGTCTATTGCTAGTTTTATTAGGTTTATATAATTCCATTTTGTTGTTCCTGCTATTCTTTTTTCTCTTTCAAATGTTATTTCTTTTTTGTTATAACCTATCCAGCTAAACAAACTTTTTGAACACCTATTTTTTTCTCTCATTTGGCATAGTGCTTGAACACACCTTTTATCTAGCAAACGAAAATCTCCTGTATCTTTTTGAATTGGTATTTTAGTCATTTTTGCTAAAACTTTGTAATACATTTTTGATGTAAATTTCTTTAGCCAACTTTCTCCTTCTCTACTAATTCTTCTTGCATATACATCATCATAGCCTTTTTCCCATTCTTCTATCATTTTTTCAATTAATTCTGGTGGATCTTGCAAATCTGCATCTATGAAAATTACACTATCACTATCTTTGCAGTAGTCTAAGCCTGCAAGCATTGCTACTTCTTTTCCATAATTTCTAGAAAGTGATATGTATTTAAAACGTAAATCTTGTTTACAAATTTCTCTCATCTCTGCTAAGCTATTATCTTTGCTTCCATCATTTACAAGTAGTATTTGAAATTCATAGTTTTTTATTTTATTTATTGTGTTTAACAGCCTATTTCTTAGAAATGGCAAACTTTCTTCCTCATTATATATTGGTACAATTATGCTAATCTTTTTCAAAATATCTCCCCCTTTTGGGCTATAATTTTAGCATAAATTTATTAACTTACAATACGAAAAAAAGTTAAAATTTGGTAAATTTTAAAAGCCAGAGTATTACTTTTTAATACTCTGACTTTAACTAATTTTTAAATTATTATATTGCTTTAAAACCTAAATCATTTATTTTTTCTTTTGCTGTATTTTCATCAAGATTTTCTGCTTCAATTACAACCTTTCCTGTATTGTGGTCTGCTGTAACTTTCTTTACTTCTGGCATTTGACTAAGTACGTTTATTACTCTTTTTTCGCAACCAGAACATGCCATTCCTTCAACATTTATAATATATTCTTTCATAATAACTCCTCCTTTTGACATCTATTATATCACATTTTTTTGAAAAATATTGACATTTTAGAAAAAAACATGTATAATAATCATAGAAAATGAGTAGCCACAAAGTGGTTGCCGGTTATTGTTTAAATAAACCATTCTCTCGGCCAAGCAGAATGGTTTAACTTTTATTGTTGCTTACTTAATAGTATTGCTAACGCAAATATTAAGGCAACGTTTATGATAGATGTAATTACTAATCCAAAGAAAAGTAAATAGTTTACAGTTATTAACGCTGTTTCTACCATAGACACCACCTCACTTTCTCACAGTTATTGCTGTGTATGTAGGTGGCAACTCACTCTGCTTCTCTCATTTCCTATGTTTAAGTATTATATAATATATCTTGTCAAAAAGCAATAGTTCTGTGGCAAAAAAGCAAAGTGAAAATACTTTGCTTTTTGTTTTATATTTTTTATCTTCCGCCCATTCCGGCCTCCGACCGCCACCGGCCTCCGCCTCCGCTAGAAAAGCCTCCGCCTCCACCAGATCCACTTGATGAAGTATGTGACATTACCTCAATTAACGAAATTTGATATGCTCTATCTATATTAGATGTTATAATATCTATTGAACTTGTGTGACGAGTAGAATTATAAAAATCGTATGTAGCAATTCTTATTATTGGATATTTTTCAGGTAAGCTATTATCATCTTCCCAATATTCCTTCACAAATACTTCTGGATATTCTGCATGCATTTCTTGTATAGCCTTTTTAGCTATTCCAAATGTAGTTGCATATACTAAATATTTTTCCCAAGTAGCAAGAGTTTCAATTTTCTTTTCATTTAATAAAGAATAGTCTTTTATATAATTTGCCAATCCTTTCCATTGTGCACGTTCTTCTTCACCCTTTTGTGTTAGTATTGCAATTTTCGCCTTTATTTTTGTTAATATTTTAGCCTCAATTGCATATATAATTAAAAGCGGCAATGCTAGAAGATACAATGTCCTTATTACCGATAGACTATGTGGGCCACAGATAATTTTTATTGTTTTTCCGAACACTGTTGTCAGCATTATAGTTAGAATTGTTATCCATTCTATTACACTAACCATAGTAGGATATGACGCACGATCCGCCTTAGAATATAGCCTTTCTTCATTTTTATCTACTAAACCTATTCTGTATAAATTGTCTCTTGATGCATTAAATATATCATTAACTGTAGTATTATACTTTGAATAATGTTTTTTTGCATATTTGTTCAAATTCTGTATATCAAATTCTTTTTTTCTCTTACTTGCATTGGCAAGCAAGCTGTATACATCTTTCTCATCTCTTGATAACCCTGCTGATTTTTTCAAAATTTCAACATATACTGTTTCGTCTTTTGTTTTTAGCCCAATATATCCTTTCAAACATAAATCTAATACTGTGCCTGCAATTACATTTGATTGTGGTCTAGCATTCTTATATGCACATTTTTGAAAATTATATAAATAGTTTGCCTCAGCAGGTGTTGCTTCGCTTTCTCTAGGAATATCTCTAAAATACTGTAGTTTATTATTTGTAATCTCTTTTTTACTATAAATATTATTATAAACAATCAATTTTATGACTTTAACTATAATTATTGTTGCGTATATCCCTAAAACTGTAAATTTGATTATTTTATATACTTTTTGTGCTACTCCATTTGTCTTATTTGCCCATTTGGTCTCTTCGCCCAAGATTATATCTAAATATTTATAATTATTATTTTTTTCTGGTGTAATATTATTAAAGATTTTTTCTTTTGTTACTAATCTTATCTCTAACATTCTACCTGCTGAAAGTCCAGGTATTTCTGCTTCTACTGTATCATTTGAAATTTTATTTATTTTTCCATTTAATGGTCCATGTCCCCATACAAGTAGATTGTCATTATTCTGAACTTGACTTGGTAGTGTTATTCTTATATTAACTTTTTCAATTGGAATTGCATTAACTGAATCTAGAAATTTCCAATAAACTTCTTGGCAATCTCTGTACTGCGTTGTCACATCTGTTACTGTATATTTAACCTGATATTTTCTCCTCCCTTTAGACTCCTCCATACCAGTTCCCCAAGCAATTTCGAATTTTCCATTATTTATTTCTAATGCATAATAGCAATCCGTTGTTACATGGTACATTTCTCTATATATTTGTTTTAGCTGTTTACCTGTTTCTAAGTCCGTAACAGTAACATCTGTTATCATTCCAAATTTATCTGATAAATCAAAATTCTTAAAAATAGTATTAGTATTTTTTATGTATATGTCCCAGATTTCAGTAACTTCCATCTCTCCATTATCTTTAAGTGTTACTTTATAATCTAATTGGTTCATATATTGGAGTTTATATTTTTCTCTGCTAATACAAAACATAAATATTCCACCAGCGACTAATATAATTGCAGCAATTATACAACATTTTTTTATATGCTTTTTAATTTTTTCTTTCATAATCATCCCCCATAAAAAAACCACATCTAATATTTATGTTATACTAGATGTGTTTTTTTATTTACATTCCTTTAATTTGTACTGTTACCTTTTCGCCATTGATTTCAATTTCTTTTTCAATGTCGTTTTCTATTGGTGTTTTTACAAATTTCTCAGTTAATGTATCTTGAGTTATTTTTTCTAGGTATTCTTCTAGAACTTTTTGCATTAAATTTCCTTCTGTTTGTAGGCTTAGTGTTATGCGTTGTTCAACTTTTAGTCCTGCATCTTTTCTTAATACTTGTAGTGTTCTTACTAAATCTCTATACATTCCTTCTACAATCAACTCTTCTGTTAGTATAGTATCTAGTGCTATTGTGTAGTCGCCCTCTTTTATTACAACTATATGTGCTTTTGGTTTCATATTCTTTAGGAATACATCTTTTTCAAATGTTCCAAAGCCTGGTACTTCTATTTCGCTAATTTTTTCATCATTGAATTTTGATACCAATTCTTTCATTTCTTCATCTGATAAACCTTCTATTTTTGCTTTGAAATCTTGAATTTTTTCTTTTAACATTCTTCCTGCAACTTTGAAGTTTACCATTAAATATTCGTCATTTAATATTGATTCATCTTTTATTAAGTCTATTGTTTTTACATTTAGTTCTTCTTTGATTATTGATTCAAAGTCTTTTATTGATTTTTCAATATCTTTTTCACTTGAAATGTACATTGTGTTTAATGGTTGTCTAACTTTTAGTTGTTTTTCATTTCTTAGCATTAAGCCAAGTGCTATTACTTTTCTTATTTCTTCAACTTCTTTTAGAATTTCTTCATTTTCAAATTCTGGTGTTGGAGCTGGGTAATCACTTAGGTGTATTGATTTTACTTCATTTGGTTCAAAGCTTCTTACCATGTTTTGCCAAATTTCTTCTGTCATAAATGGTATTATTGGTGCAACTGCTTGAGACATTTTTTTGATAGTTGTATATAGTAAATAATAGCAAAGTGTTTTATCACTATCTTCACCAATTTTCCAGAATCTCTTTCTGTTTACTCTTACATAGAAGTTTGAGATATCATCAACAAATATTTCAAATTCTTTTACTAGGTTTTGAACTTGATAACTATCCATTGATTTTCTTGCTACTTCTAGGAATTTGTTTAATCTTGCAAGTAGCCATTTATCTGTTTTTTGTAGTTTAGACATGTCTAATTTGTAGTCTTTTAAATTTGGCATATCAAGCACTGCATAAGTATTGAAGAATACGTATATATTCCAGAAGTTTAATAATTTTCTTCTTGATTCATCTCCTAGGTTGAAGCCAAATCTAACATCATTATTTACTTGTGCTCCTGCATATAGATATCTTATTGGGTCTGCTCCTATTTTTTCTGCTGCTTCATCAAATTTAATCATATAGCCAGATTTAGAGAATTTTCCACCATCTTCTTTGATAACTGCACTATATGTAAGTACAGATTCATAAGGTGCTCTACCCTCTAATACAACAGACATGAATAGTAATGAATAGAACCATAATCTTATTTGTTCTTTCATTTCTGTTACCCATTCTGCTGGGAAATATTGTTTCCAGTATTCTTTATCTGTAAAATATTTTAGTGTTGAAAATGGTACTATACCAGCATCTAGCCAACAGTCTCCAACATCTTTTATTCTTTGAACGTGTTTTCCACAATGTGGGCAAACTATTTCTATTCCATCTATCCAAGGTCTATGTAAATCTGGTAATTCATCTACTTTTTTAGGGTCAACTGCTAATGTTTTTAATTCTTCTCTTGAACCTACAACTGTAACTTTTCCACATTCTTCACAAGGATATATTGGAAGTGGTAAACCATAAAATCTCTTTCTTGAAATTGCCCAGTTGCCCATATTATTTAGCCAATCTTCCATTCTCTTTCCTGCAAAGTCTGGTGTCCATTTAACTTGTCTTGCAGCTTCTATAAGTTTTGGTCTTATTTTATCGCTATTAATGTGCCATTCTTGAACTGCTTTAAATACTACTTCACTCTTACATCTCCAACATACTGGGTAGCTGTGTTCGTGTTCTTCTACTTTATATAATTTATTTCTTTTCTTTAATTCTTCAAATACAAGTTCTGCAACTTCTTTTGTATTGTGTCCTGTCATGAAACCGAAACCATCTAATATTATGCCTTCATCATCAATTGGAACTACAACATCTAAGCCTTCTCTTTTTCCTAGTTCAAAGTCTTCAGCACCACAGCCTGGAGCAATGTGTACAACACCTGTACCATCTTCTGAAGAAACATCTTCCCATGCAACTACTCTATGGTCTATTTCTTTTTGTTTTTCCATTTCCGGGAAACATGTTTCATATTTTAAGCCAACTAATTTTTCACCTTTGAAGCTATCTACAACTTCTATTTTGTCGTCTCCTAAAATTTTTAAAGCATTTTTATCCATTATTAAGAATTTATCATCTGATTTTACTTTAACTTTAACATAATCAATTTCTGGGTTAACTGCTAATGCTACGTTTGAAGATAGTGTCCATGGAGTTGTTGTCCAAACTACTATTTTGCTATCTGTTCCTATTAATGGTAGTTTGAAAAACACTGATTTATGTACCATTTGTTTATATGACCCAGCCATCTCATGTTCTGATAAAGATGTTCCACATCTTGGGCACCATGGCATTGGTCTGAATGACCTTTCTATCATTCCTAATTCGTCACATTTCTTTAAGAAATGCCATATTGCAGTGATGTTTTCTGCTGTATTTGTGTAATATGAATTATCCCAATCCATCCATTGTCCTAATCGTTTAGATTGTTCTGTAATTGTTTTTGAAAAATGGTCAACACGTGCTAAACATTTTTTAGTAAAGTTCTCTAACCCATATTTTTCAATATCTTTTTTATCGTTAAAGCCTAACTCTTTTTCAACTTCAACTTCTATCCAAAGACCTTGTCCATCAAAGCCATTTCTATAATGTGAAGTATATCCATTCATTCCCTTGTAACGTATGTATATATCTTTTAAAGTTCTTCCCCAAGCATGGTGAATTCCCATTGGGTTATTTGCTGTAATTGGTCCATCTAAAAACCTGAATTTTTTTCCATCTTTGTTCTTTTCTAAAAGTGCTTGGAAACATTTTTCATCTTCCCAAAACTTCATAACATCATGTTCCATATTGATAAAATTAAAATTTTGTTCTACTTTTTTCATAAATATATACACTCGCTTTCTTTAAACTAATACTAAATATATTATCACATTCTTTACATAATAGCAATACTTTTTTGTGGTTTTTTAAGAAAAAAGCTATGTTTTACCATAGCAAAATCAAATAATATTTTTTTGTCAAAAATGTTGACTTTTTTTTATTCAGGTATTATAATAATTATAGAAGCGAACAACCACAAAGTGTGGCGTGCCGCTAAAAGGTTATTTTAATAATGAATACATCTCTAGCGGTCAGGCAGAGATGTGTTTTTTTGACTGTCCATTTTTCTTATTGTAACAACTAGTGCTACAAATAAGGCAACAGCGACAATCGCTACTATTGCAAGTTCAATAAAAAGTATGTATATAAATAGTAGATAAACTTGTTCTAATAACATACGCATCGCCTCCTTTCAAAAGGAAAGCGACACCCACACTCTGCTTTGTTCAAACTTCTTGTTTTGTATTATACTATTGTATTTTCAAAATGTCAATATATTTTGTCTAAAAAGTCTAAATAAAAAACTAGAGTTATCCTAGTTTTTTATTTTATTTATTGATTTACTTTTTCTTTTTTGATATAATTCTCTTAAGTTTAATTTGGAGGTGTTCTTTTGAAAAATAAAAAAGTTGTAGCTAAAGTTATTATAATTTTGCTTATTATTATACTTAATCTATTTATAATTCATCTTATCATAGATTGCTCCATTTCAAAGGAATATATTTATAGAAACGATTCCATACGTGTATTCAATGCTCAATTTAGATATTATGAAGGTAATGATTTATCTGGTTCCATGATAAAAGCACTTATTTCCACAGTTGAAAGCAACAATGCTATACAAAATGAAAAAGTGGAACTAATTAAAGCTTATGAAAAATTATCTGCGAGAGAAAAGTATAACGTTAAGCTTGAATATTCTAAAGATACTTTCCTTGTTTGTAGAATAATAATATCTTCATCTAACAATTCTAAAACTTACATTAGTCCAACATCTGAAGAAACATTTACTACTGAAGAAGTAAATGTTTTTTTCGAAAATCATAAAGATGAAACAAAAATAACTGTAGATTATGAAGAATTAAGAAAACAAATATTGCAATATCTTCCATTTCTTATTTGCTATATACTTCTTCTTATAAATATCATAATAGCTAAAGAGAGTAAGCAAATATGGCTTTGTATGGCCCTTATTACAATTATCTTCATTGTTTACATTTGGTTTTTTCACATTGCATCAGGATACACCATGATGGTACCTGTTAAAATATAAAGGTTGGTAAAAACCAACCTTTTATTTTCTAATCTGCAAATATTGCTGCGAATTCTTCGCCATCTACTTTTTCTTTTTCTAATAATAGATTAGCTACGGCATGTAATTTGTCGCTGTGCATTGTTAATATTTCTTTTGCTCTGTTATATCCATTGTCTATTATTTTCTTAACTTCTTCGTCTATCTTTGCTGAAGTTTCTTCACTGTAATTTCTTGTTTGTGTCCAATCTCTTCCTAGGAATACTTCTTCTTGACCTGAACCAAATGTAATTGTTCCTAAGCTATCACTCATACCATATTTTGTTACCATGTCTCTTGCAATTTTAGATGCTCTTTCTATATCGTTACTTGCACCTGTTGAAATATCGTTTAATACTATGCTTTCTGCAACTCTTCCTCCAAGTAATCCTACTATAGATTCTTCCATTTCTATTTTAGACATGAAGTTTTTATCTTCATCTGGTCTATACATTGTGTATCCACCAGCCATTCCGCGTGGCACTATTGATATTTGATGTATTGTATCTTGTGTTGGTAAGTAATGACTTACTACTGCGTGGCCTGCTTCATGGAATGCTACTAGTTTGTTTTCTTTTTCGCTTCTTACTCTGCTTCTCTTTTCTGGTCCCATTGTAACTTTTATCATTGCATCTTCAACATCTTGCATGTTGATTTCTTGTTTGTTTCTTCTTGCTGCTAATAATGAAGCCTCATTCATTACATTTTCAAGATCTGCACCTGAGAAACCTGCTGTATTTTTTGCAATTACCTTTAAGTCTACATCTTCTCCTAGTTTCTTTTGTCTACTATGAACTTCTAGTATTTCTTCTCTTGCCTTTACATCTGGTGCTGATACTACTATTTGTCTATCAAATCTTCCTGGTCTTAATAATGCTTTATCTAATATATCTGGTCTATTTGTTGCAGCAAGTACAATAACGCCTTCGTTTGCTGAGAAGCCGTCCATTTCAACTAATAATTGGTTTAATGTTTGTTCTCTTTCATCGTGTCCTCCTCCTAAACCTGCTCCTCTTTGACGTCCTACTGCATCTATTTCATCTATGAAAATTATACATGGTGCATTTCTCTTTGCTTGCTCAAATAAATCTCTAACTCTTGAAGCACCTACACCAACAAACATTTCTACGAAATCTGAACCACTTATTATAAAGAAAGGTACTCCAGCTTCACCTGCAACTGCTTTTGCAAGTAATGTTTTACCTGTTCCTGGGTGTCCTACAAGTAATACTCCTTTTGGAATTCTTGCTCCCATATCTGTAAATTTCTTTGGTGCCTTTAAAAATTCAACTATTTCTTGTAATTCTTCTTTTTCTTCATCTACGCCTGCAACGTCTTTAAAAGTAACCTTTCCCTTTTCTGCTCCTCCAACTACTCTTGCTCTACTTTTTCCAAAAGACATTGTTTTATTTCCTCCACCTTGACCATTACTTGATAGTAAAAGCCAAAATACGAAAAATGCTATTATTATTGCAAATGGTGATAAAAGCCCTAAAATTGTTACCCATACTGATTGTGATTTTTCCTCAAAAGTGAAACTTTGATTTGCTAAATCATCACTTATTTCTGCCATGAATGCATCTATACTTGGAATGTTTACCTCTTTTTCAATGTTGTTATTCTTTAGCATAACATAAGCCTTGTTACCATCTGCCTCGAGTTTTATGCTTTCAACTTTTTCATTGTTTATTGCAACTACTAGTTCATCATATGACATTTTTGTTTCTGCTCTTTCCATTATTGCAGATATTAGTATTATGCATATAATACCTATAATTAGCCACATCCCAATGGTTTTTAAATTACTTTTCATATTTCTTCTTACCTTCCTTTTCTCTTGTTTATTCTATAAATATATCATACTACTTATTTTATTTCAATAGTAAAACCTAAGTTTTTATGAAATAAATTTTGCCTTTTTTTACATAAACTTTTATTTCTTTTATTGGCATTAAATATTTGTTACCAATATTGTTTTTGCAAAGCTTAATAATATCATCTATATTTACTTTTTCTATTCCATTTGTTGTATGCAAAACCTCATTTATAGTATATAATATTAGTCTTCTTTTTATTACTAAATTTAATGAATTAAATTTATGCAAATCTAAAATGATGTTTTCTGTTTTTTCAATTAGCAAATTCTTAAATTCCTGTTTTGTAATTGCTTGCAAATATTCATTTTCTTCTGTTGCAAGGCTTGATAATCTATTAATTGTTTTTATGATATTGGGGTTAAATTCCTTTTTTATGTATGGAATTACTGTATTTCTAACCTTATTTCTTGTATAAATATTTTCGTTATTTGTCTTGTCATATTTAGGTTCTAGCTTATTATCATTGCAGTAATTTTCTATATCTTGTCTGTCTGTATTAATTAACGGCCTTATGTATTTATTATCTCGAATTGGCTCTATTCCTTTTAAACCGGAAAGTCCACTTCCTCTTAATATATTTAGAATTACAGTTTCTGCTCTATCGTTTGAATTATGTGCAGTTGCAATTTTGTTTGAATTTGTTTTTTTTGCAACTTCATCAAAGAAATCATATCTAACTTGTCTTCCAACCTCTTCTGTCCCTTTTTTCTGTGTTTTTGATATTTCTAATATGTCTGCTTTTTTCACATAACATTCTATTCCTAATTTTTTACAAAAATTTTGAACATACTCAGTTTCTAAGTCTGCTACATCTCTTAGCATATGATTTACATGTGCTACTACAATTTCTATCCCAAGCTTTTCTTTTAGGCCATAAAGCACATGTAATAGGCATATCGAGTCTGGTCCACCTGATACGCCTATTACTATTTTGTCGTTCTTTTCTATTAAATTATAAGTTTCTATTGTTTTTAAAACTTCTTCTTTTAACATTTATTCTCCTATTCTCTATGTTTGTCCCAATTTGCAAATTTTGTAAAATTTCCCATCCATAATAGTTCTACTGTTCCTGTTGAACCTGCTCTGTGTTTTGCAAGTATTACTTCTGCAATATTTTTCTTTTCTGAATCGGGGTTGTAGTAATCATCTCTATATAGAAACATTACTATATCGGCATCTTGCTCTATTGCTCCAGATTCACGAAGGTCTGAAAGCATTGGTCTATGGTCTTGTCTTGCTTCTGCCGCTCTTGATAGCTGTGATAGGGCAATTACTGGTACATCTAATTCTTTTGCAAGAATTTTAAGTGACCTACTAATTTCTGAAATTTCTTGTTCACGGCTAGAATTCTTTTTGCCACTTCCTTGTATTAGCTGTAAATAATCTATTACTATTAAACCAATGTTTTTTTCTAGTTTTAACCTTCTACATTTTGCTCTTATTTCAGCTATTGAAATTCCTGGGGTATCATCTATGTATATTGGTGCTTCTGAAAGTGGTCCAAGTGCTGTTGCAAGTTTTACCCAGTCTTCTTCATCTATTTTTCCTGTTCTTATTTTGTTGCTATCTACCATTGCTTCACTACAAAGCATTCTGTTTACAAGCTGTGATTTAGACATTTCTAGGTTGAATATTACAACTGGCTTCTTTGCATTTACTGCAGCATATGTTGCAATATTTAATGCGAATGCAGATTTTCCCATAGCTGGTCTTGCAGCAACTAAAATTAAATCTGAATTGTGCAAACCTGCTGTTTTGTAGTCTAAATCTATAAAGCCTGTTGGCACACCTGTTATTGGCTCTTTTTGATTATATAATTTTTCAAGTTCTGCAAATGTTTCTACTAATACATCTTTAATTGGTGTATAGCCCTTTTGGTTTTTACCTTGCATTATATCAAATATCTTTTTTTCAGCTTGGTCTATCACATTGTCAATATCTTCATTTTGAGCATATCCAAGCCCTTCTATTTCATCTGCTGTTTTTATAAGTTTTCTTAAAATAGATTTTTCTTCAACTATTTTAATATATTTATCTGCATTTGAAACAAGTGGAACTTTATCTGGTAATGTTGCTAAGTATTCTATTCCACCAACTGCCTCGAATTTTTGCATTGAAGTTAGTTCTGCTTTTACTGTAATAATATCTATTGGTTCTCCTTTAGCATATAGATTGTTCATAGCTTCAAATATGTATTTATTATCATCTCTATAAAAATCTTCTGGCTTTAGTACTTCTACGGCATCTGTAACAGCATCTTGGTCTGTTAGCATGCTTCCCAAAATTGCTTGTTCTGCTTCTATATCTTGTGGTGGAATTTTACCTATCTCCATTTAGTTTCACTCCTTTATTGCTTTTATTCTCCTGTTACATTTATTGTTAATTCTGCATTTACTCCGTCACCAAATTTGATTTCTGCAGTATATCTTCCAAGAGATTTTATTGTATCTTTTAATGTTATTTTTTTTCTATCTATTTCAAATTTGTGTTGTTTTTTTAATTCTTCTGCTATTTCTTTTGATGTAATTCCTCCAAAAATTTTGCTGTTTTCTCCAACTTTTGCTTTTATTGTAAGTTCTATTTTCTCTATTTTTTTAGCAATCTCTTTATTTGCTTCTATCTCAGCTTTTTTTTTATTTGCTTCAGATGTTTTCTTTGCTTGTAATTTAAGCATATTGTCTTTTGTAGCTTCTATTGCTAGTTTTTTTGGAAACAAATAATTTCGTGCATATCCATCATTTGATTCTATTATTTGTTCTTTTCTTCCTACATTTTTTATATCTTGTAATAAAATAACTTTCATAAAATGTTCACTTCCTCTTTCTTTTTTCACATATTATAGAATATCATAAAATGCTTGGATTTACAAGACTTTTTTAGATTTTTGCAACATAAAAAATTACCATATAGACTTGTCTTAATAAGTCCGCCAAATCTGTCGGAGTTATATATGTTTTGTTCTCAAGAAAAAAATATATAACCCCTGCGTTTGGCTACTCACTCAAAATTCTAAATTTTAGCTATCTTAAATTGAAAAATCCAAATTTTTAATCTAAAGTCGTATTTGTTCTTCCTGTTCCAACAACGTCTTCTTGAAGTGAACGCCAAGTATTGCAACCAACAATGCCATCTGCGGATAGTCCTCTTGAACGTTGGTAGTTTCTTACCGCTTCTTCTGTTCTTCCTCCAAAAATTCCGTCTAACCCACCTGTTCTATATCCTAACGTATTTAAATCATCTTGGGCTATTAATACATATGTGCTTATACTTCCTCTTCTACCCATTGGATATCCACCTGTTGAGCAAGCTGGTCTGCCAAAACGTTTATCAAAATGAACCCAAGTTGGAGTTAGGCTTGCTGGTTCTACATAAGACCACACTCCTGATTCTTGAGCTAAGTTTCTTAAAGCATTTCTTTCGCTGTTGCTAAGTCTTTGACCTACATCAAAAGCTACACCTGCGTAGTGTTGTGACTGATTACTATGCCCACCTTCCCAGGCCCTCTTAAATGCAAACCCTACTGGAATTGGTTTTCCATATAAATACCTCGTTGCATTCCAACTTTGCATTGCTCTTTTTGTTGTCCACAAAGTATTGCTATTACTTGAGCCTCTAAATTCTCGAACCAATAAGCTTCTATTTGTATTATAAGGCATTGGTTCATTTTCATTTCTATAATATGTCTCCATACGGTTGCTGTCATTATTAAAAACAATTATCTTCGCCATAAAAATTCCTCCATAAAAGTCTTAGTATATTTTATGACTTTTGTGGAGAAAAGGTTAAATGGCTGGACTTTTTATTCATGTTTATTTTCTCTCAAATACCTATCTAACATTTTATCCATACTTGAAATATACTCTGTGTCTTGTTTTACTCTATATTTTTCATATTCTGTATTTGCTTTTTCAATTGCCTTTTTATGCGATATAGAGCCAGCATTATCTAATACATTTTTTCTTCTAAATTTTAATAAGTCATCTGTTGCATTGATCCAATTTTGCATTGTCATTACATGTCTTTCTTTGGCTTCATCTTCAGCAAATACCAAAAACATATTAGTTAAATCATTCAATTTGTTTATTTCTTCTTCATTCAAATAATTTTTTGCTATTATAACATCATATTTATATATTAAACCATTTGGACTGTTTTTCCAGTTTGTAAGTCCCATATTTTCTTTGTTAGAGTTTACTCTAGTATAAATAAGCTCTGCCGCCGTTTTTCCAGTAATAGCATAGTGTAGCTTATTTTGAACTATTTTAAAGAATGTATATGCCTCCTCAGAGTTTTTGTTGTAATCAACAGCTGTTGCTATAAATAGATCCATAATTTTTTGATAAGCCATTCTTTCACTTACCCTAATGGTTTTTATGCGTTCTAATAATTCGTCAAAATATTGAGCATCGTATTTATTTCCTTTAATAAACCTTTCATCATTTAGAACAAAACCTTTTACCATATATTCTTTTATTACTTTATTAGCCCATGTTCTAAATTTAATTGCTGGTTTTGAATTTACTCTAAAGCCTATTGATATTATCATATCTAAATTATAATAAGAAATATTTCTTGTAACACTTCTATTTCCCTCTTTTTGAACTTGTTCCATTTTGGAACAAGTTGAAGCTTCTTCTAGTTCTTCATCTTTATAAATTTTGTTAATATGCTTCGTTATATCTGCTCTCTGAACATGAAATAATTTAGCAATTGATTGTGTATTAAGCCAAACATCTTCATTTTGTAAAATAACTTCTACATTAACATTATCATCTTTGTCAGTGTAAAAAACGATGTTGTTTTCATTTCCAATTAATTTATCATCTATGGTATTATTCAAAAGTATTCCTCCTTTAAAATTATATAATACATTTGTAAAAATTTGCGATATTTTGTTTGTATTATGTTATCATTTTTTTGCTCTTTTGTCAATTGTTTTTGATTTAAAATTTATATTTTCATAATTATCTTTGCCATAAAAATTCCTCCATAAAAGTCTTAGTATATTTTATGACTTTTGTGGAGAAAAAGTTAAATTATTTTATTAATTCTTCATATTTTATTGACTTTATTACAATTTTCTATCCTTTATTCTTTATAACTATCTATATCTAGCTCTCCTTCAAAATTTTTGTCTGTTAATTCTTCATATATTTCATATCTTCCATTTTTATATCTTAATATAAAGCCTTCACTTACAACTTTCCTTATTTCGTCTGGCAAATCAGTTGCCTCAAAAACTTTTCTTTCTCCAAACTTGGTTAAATATATTCTGTCTGGGTTTGCATTTAATACGTAATATAGTCCATCTTCCCTTGTTTTAGTATTTGTTTTGCTTAATGAATTTGATAATGCCTGTAAAAAGTCTGTTGTTTCATTACTTTTGTATCTGTTTTTTATATTGTTAAATAAATTTAGTCTCAGATTTCTCATCTCCTTTAATTTAAAGTGCTTTCTCCATTTTTATAATTTATATCTATCCCTGGTTGAACATTATAAACATATACATTGAAGCATATGCCTTCTCCCTTATCTTCTACAGATTGTGCTTCTATTTCTACTCCACTTGCAACTAAATTGTCATTTTCAAATATTGGTGTTACTCTGTATAGAACATGATTTTTTGTTGTTCTTACATATTCTGCAACCATATTCTCAAATGGAAGCATTCCCTGAACATTCATATACCTTGTGCCTGTTATTAAGTTTTTTTCATTTGCGTTTTCTGCTGTTAGTTGATAACCTATTAAATGACAGCGGTTATATAGGTATTTACCTTCAACAATATCATATTTTGCAGTTTGCCAACCTGATGGTTTTACACTGTTTATTGCTCCTCTTTCTTCTGTTGGCATTGTTTCAATACCTACCTTTGCAAAAGCCGGACCACATCTTCCCAAATAATCTAAGGGGCTATAATCTTCAAATGTATCTCTTGCAAAATCTTCTTCATTAAAATCTGGTTTGTTATCGTTTAAAACAACATATGGTTCATTTTCAAATTTTGGAATTGTGGTTAAGTCAAAAGACGCTGTATAATTGATTTTGTTATACGCATTAGAACTATTAAGTAGACCCTCTAAATCTATATTAAAATATGTTGCAATGCCTAAAAATAATGCTATTGCCAAGGTTAATAATAATTTTGATATGTTTGTTTTATTCTTTTTCATATGTTCACTCCATTTGCCCAGTATTATATCATGAAATTTGCTATCTTCAAGATTTTTTGCAAAATTTATAAAAAACACCCACATTTGGGGTGCTTTTTGTTATGATTTTTCCATTGCTTGTTTTTTAGGGTATACTACTTTTCCAAATTTAAAGCCATTTATAGCTTTTTGTATTTCTACTAAAACTATTGGTAAGAATGAGATTATGCCTACACAGAACCATTGTTTAGCAGTTAATGGTACACTATCAAATATTTGTGCAAGTCTTGGTTGTAGGATTACCACTGCTTGCAATATTAAGCCTATTACCACTGCTCCAATTAGATATACGTTGTTTAATATTCCTGTTTTGAATATAGATTCCTCACTTTTTATATTGAAGCTATGCATTAATTCTAGTGCACTTAGTGCGAAAAATGCCATTGTTCTTCCTGTTCTTAAACCATAAAGCTTGTTCCCTAAAGCAAATGTAAATAACGTTATTGTTCCTATCATTATACCTTCTATAATTATTTTACCCCATAGTCCTCCTGCAAATAGGCTTTCATTTACCTTTTTAGGCTTTTTATTCATTATGCCTTCTTCCATTGGTTCTAGTCCTAGAGCTATACCTGGCAGAGAGTCTGTAACGAAGTTTATCCATAGTAACTGTATTGCTAAAAGTGGTGTATCAAAACCTAGCACAAGTCCCATAAACATTGTTACTATTTCCCCTACATTTGTGGATATTGAGAAATGTACAGATTTCTTTATATTATCATATATATGCCTTCCTTCTTTTACAGCTTCTATAATTGTTACAAAATTGTCATCTGTTAATATCATATCAGCCGCATTTTTTGCAACATCTGTTCCTGTATCTCCCATTGCAATTCCTATATCAGCATTTTTTAGTGCTGGTGCATCATTTACACCGATCTCCTGTCATTGCTACAACATTTCCCTGGCTTCTAAATGCTTTTACTATCCTTACTTTATGCTCTGGCGATACTCTTGCAAATACTGAGTATTTCATTATGTTTTTTTCTAGTTCCTCATCTGATATTTTATCTAGTTCCTGTCCAGTAATTGCTACATCTCCAAACTTTAATATACCAAGCTTTTCAGCTATTGCTTTTGCTGTTAAAATATGGTCACCTGTAATCATTACAGTTTTTATTCCAGCTCGTTTACATTCAGCAATTGCATTCTTTACACCTTCTCGTGGTGGATCTATCATTCCTATAAGCCCACAAAATGTTAAATTATTTTCTAAACTTGTATCTATTTTTTGTGGCAAAATATCTATATCCTTATATGCAACTGCAATTACTCTTAATGCCATCATTGCCATTTGCTCGTTTTGTTTTACTATGTAAGAAACCTCACTTGGTGTTAACTTCTTTTCCCCATTTTGCGTACTATAATAATTGCATCTTTTTATTAGCACATCTGGAGCACCTTTTGTAATAATTCTATATTTATTTCCTATCTTGTGAATTGTTGTCATCATTTTTCTTTCTGAGCTAAATGGAATATCATTTATTCTTGGCATTTCATTATATAAATTTGTTTTTGTGTTTCCTAAGTTCTGTGCTGCCTGAACTATTGCTTTTTCAGTTGCCTCTCCTTCTATTTGTCCGTTTTGAGTTGTACAGTCTGTACACATTGCACCAAACTTTAAGAGTTGTTCTTGACTTCCATTTTCCAACGTGAATATTTTTGTAACTTGCATTTTATTTTGTGTAAGTGTTCCTGTTTTATCTGATGCAATAACTGTACTACTTCCAAGTGTTTCTACTGCTGGAAGTCTTCTTATTATACTATTTTTCCTTGCCATTCTGGTAATTCCAATTGATAACATTATTGTAACAACTGTTGGTAATCCCTCTGGAATTGCAGCAACCGCTAGTCCTACTGATGCCATAAATATTTCCATTACTGGTATATGTCTTGCAAGTCCTATTAAAAACACTAATGCACAAATTGCAAGTGCTGTTATTCCAAGCTTTTTGCCTACATCTCCGTAGTCTTTTTTGCAGAGGTGTTTCTGGTGCTTCATCTGTTATAATCATTTGCGCAATTTTTCCTACCTTTGTATTCATTCCTGTTTCTGTAACTATTCCTTCTGCATGTCCGCTAACTGCTATTGTTGTTGAAAAACTCAAGTTTTCCATGTCTCCTAAATTTGAATTTTCATTTATTATTTTTTCTGCATTCTTTTCAACTGGTATGGTTTCTCCTGTAAGTGCAGATTCTTCAACTTTAAAATTATATGCATTTATTAATCTTACATCTGCTGGCACATAGTTACCTGCTTCTATGTATACTATATCCCCTGGCACTAATTCTTCGCTTGCGATTAATCGCGATTGACCATTTCTTTTAACTTTTGCTTGAGGGCTTGATAATTTTTGAAGTGCCTCTATTGATTTTTCAGCCTTGCTCTCCTGTATTACTCCCATAATGGCATTTAAGATTACTATTCCAACAATTATAATTGAATCTATATAATCATTGCTATGCTCAAAATATGAAATACCTGCTGATATTCCGGCACTTATCAGTAATATTATTATCATAAAATCATTAAATTGCCTTAAAAATCTTACAATTATGCTTGTCTTTTTTGCCTCATTTAATTTATTTTTACCAAACTGTTCCTGCCTTTTCTTCGCCTCTTCATCTGTTAAACCTGTTTCAATATTTGTCTTTAGTTTTCTTGAAACATCTTGTACATTTAAAGCACACCACATAAAATTCCACTCCTTTGTAATTTATATATTAAATTCTATTCAGTGATATTGTTTTTATGCAATAATTTTGATAAAGATTGTAATTTGTCTTTTTGTATTTACAATTCAAATAATTTATGATAAAATAGTGCTACTAATAAGGAGGTACTTATGTCTAATAATCAAAAAAATTTTCAAACGATTTATATAAATATAGATGATTCTGGCAAACTTGTGTGTAGCGAGAAAGTTGCTATTTATGCTGGGCTAGTTTTCTCTTCAAAAAAAGAAAAAGATAAGTTTATAACTCAATATAGGAGTATTGTGCAAAGTATTAAATGCAAATATTGTAAAAATGACATTGAACATTGTACTAAAGATTTTTGTCCTGAACTTAAACATAACATGCTTAAGGCAAAACATAATAGGCAAATAATGAACTACATAAAAAAGTATTCAATTCTTTGTTGTGTTATTAACAATGATAAAGTTTACCCCAACATTAAAACTGATACCGCTTCAAGAGGAAGATATCTTGATTTTGCATTAAAGCTTCTAATTAAGCACACAATAAAAGGCTTAATTAAAGAAAAAATCATTGACCCAAATATTCCTTTAAAATTGGTTATAAACATTGATGAACAAACAACCAAAACTAATGGTTATTATAATTTAAAAGATGGAATTGTTGAAGAACTAAAATATGGAATTTTTAATTATAACTATAACACAATCTACCCACCAATTATATCTTCAGATTTAGATGTTTCAATTTGCTATCAAAAATCTGAAAAAAGCTTTCTTATTCAAGCTTCTGATTTGATAGCAGGCACCGTACGACAAACCTACTTAAATAATATAAATGATATTACAGAATTTAATAAGCATATAAGTTTTGTTAATTACAGATTATTTTTGCCTTAGACAAAGAAAAGGAGCTACTAAAGTAGCTCCTCCCCAGTTGGGCTGACGTACTTTCCATACGCTTAATTTACTAAAAATCAGTATCCAACTATCGACCGAACAAAGGACTTATCCTTTTGGTAGTATAATTGTAGCATTTTTATTACAAAATGTCAACAATTATATTATTATTTTATTCAAAAAGTTACGAATAATTCGTAATTTTCTCTTTATTTTTCCTCATTTTTGTTATATAATATTATGTAATTTGTTTATAGAGGTGAATTTATGGAATATAATCATGATAAAATTGAAAAGAAATGGCAAAAATATTGGGACGATAACCAGACTTTTAAGGCAGTAACTGGAGATAAAAAGGAACCTTATTATATATTAGTTGAGTTCCCTTATCCTTCTGGCGCAGGTCTTCATGTTGGACATGTTAGAAGTTATACTGCCCAAGATGCTTTAGCTAGAATGAAGAGAATGCAAGGCTATAATGTTTTATATCCAATGGGTTGGGACGCTTTTGGTGCTCCTGCTGAACAATATGCAATTAAAAATCATATTCACCCAAAAGAAGCGGTTAAAGAAAACATTCATACTTTTAAAAATCAGATGAAGGACTTAGGTTTTTCTTTTGATTGGTCTAGAGAGTTTTCAACTACTGATCCTGAATATTATAAATGGACACAATGGCAATTTCTACAATTTTATAAACATGGTATGGCATATAAAGATACTGTTCCTGTTAATTGGTGTCCAACTTGCAAAACTGTTCTATCTAATGAAGATGCTGCAGGTGGAGTTTGTGAAAGATGTGGTTCACAAGTTGTTCAAAAGGAAAAATCTCAATGGATGCTTAGAATGAGCAATTATGCAGAAGATTTATTAAAAGGTTTAGATGATACAAATTTTGCTGATAGAGTTAAACTTGGTCAAATTAATTGGATTGGAAAATCAACAGGTGTTGAGGTTGATGTAAAAATTGTTGGTGGTGGAAGTTTTTCAATTTTTACAACATGTATTGAAACAATTTATGGTGTAACTTTCTTTGTTATTGCTCCTGATGGAAAACTAATTAAAGAATTAATGCCACGTGTTCAAAATAAAGAAGATGTTCAAAAATATATATATGAAACTGCAAAAAAATCTAATATGGATAGAACAGACTTAAATAAAGGAAAAACTGGTTGCATTCTTCAAGGTATTACTGCTATTAACCCAGTTAATGGAAAAGAAGTGCCAATTTTCCTTGGCGACTTTGTTTTAGGCGATTATGGAACTGGTGCTGTTATGGCTGTTCCAAGTCATGATCAAAGAGATTTTGAATATGCCGTAGAGCATAACTTGGAAATGATACAAGTAATTGATGGCAGAGATACTTCTAAAGAAGCTTTTGAAAAACAAGATTATTTAAATAAAGGTTGTAAGCTTATAAATTCTGAAGAATTTACTGGTCTTACTGTTGAAGAAGCAAAGAAGGAAATTACTAAAAAGCTTGTAGATATGGGAGTTGCAAGAGAAGTTAATAATTATAAAATGAGAGATTGGATATTCTCTCGTCAAAGATTTTGGGGTGAACCAATTCCAATGGTTTACTGCGAAAAATGTGGTTGGCAACCAATGAAAGAAGAAGATTTACCATTACTTCTTCCTGACGTTGCTAAATATGAGCCTACAGAAAATGGAGAAAGTCCTCTTGCAAATATTACATCATGGGTAAATACAACTTGCCCTCACTGTGGTGGTAAGGCTAAAAGAGAAACTGATACTATGCCTAACTGGGCTGGTTCTAGCTGGTATTTCTTAAGATTTATGGATCCACATAATAATAAAGAATTTGCCTCAATGAACGCCATGAAATATTGGAAGCAAGTTGACTGGTATAATGGTGGAATGGAGCATACTGCAAGACACTTACTATATGCAAGATTTTGGGTACAATTTTTATACAATATTGGCTTAGTTCCTAGAAAGGAAATGATTTGGACACGTGTTAGTCATGGTATGGTTTTAGGCTCTAACAATGAGAAAATGAGTAAGTCAAAAGGTAATGTAATTAACCCTGATGATGTTATAAAAGAATATGGTGCAGATACTTTAAGATTATATGAAATGTTTATGGGAGACTACACTCAAGATGCTTCTTGGAGTACAGATTCTTTAAGAGGTTGTAAGCGTTTTATAGATAAAGTTATTCGTTTAAAAAACAAAGTTGTAAATGGAGATAGTTATTCTCCAAAACTAGAACCAATTATTAATAAGACAATAAAAAAGGTTCAAGGTGACTTAACAAGAATGGCTTATAATACAGCAGTATCTAGCTTAATGATATTGGCAAATAGTTTTGAAGAAGCTCCTTCAATTACTAAGGAAGATTATCACTTACTTTTAACATTATTAAACCCAATAGTCCCTCATATTACAGAAGAGCTAAACCAGGAATTCGGTTTCAAACCAATTTGTGAATCTAGCTGGCCTGAATATGATGAATCTAAAACAATAGATAGTGAAATTGAAATTCCTGTTCAAATTAATGGAAAATTAAAGGGAACTATAAAAGTTGCTAATGATAGTGATGAAGAAACCGTAAAGGCTTTAGCTCATAAAGAACTTGCTGAGTTATTAGATGGCAAAACTATTGTTAAAGAAATATATGTTAAGAATAAAATATTTAATATTGTTGCAAAATAAAGTAAAATGGGAAATGATGTGTTTCATTTCCCATTTTTTTTATTTTTCTTCATTTCCTTTTAGCTTTTCTGCTCTATCTGCTGCAATTAGGTTATCTATCATTTCATCTAGATTTCCATTTAAAAAGCTTTCCATTTGATAGATGCTAAGACCAATTCTATGGTCTGTAATTCTTCCTTGTGGATAATTGTAAGTTCTTATTTTTTCGCTTCTATCTCCTGTTCCTACTTGGCTTTTTCTTTCATTGTGAAGTTCTTCATCTTGTTTTTGTTTTTCAATTTCATATAATCTAGATTTTAATAAATTCATTGCATATTCTCTATTTTGTGTTTGTGAACGTTCTGTTTGACATTCTGCAACAATTCCTGTTGGTTCATGTATTAATCTTACAGCTGATGATGTTTTATTTACCTTTTGTCCTCCAGCACCTGATGCTCTGAAAACTTCCATTCTAACATCTGCTGGATTTATTTCAATTTCAACGTCTTCAACAACTGGTAATACTGCAACTGTTGCTGTTGATGTGTGTATTCTTCCACTACTTTCTGTATCTGGAACTCTTTGTACTCTGTGAACTCCACTCTCGAATTTTAATCTACTATAAACGCCCTTTCCTGTTACCATGAAAGTTACTTCCTTGTATCCACCCATTTCAGTTTCATTTTCGTTTAGTACCTCTATTTTCCAGTGTTTTGTTTCTGCATACATTGTGTACATTCTAAATAATGTTCCTGCAAATAATGCGGCTTCTTCTCCACCTGCACCTGCTCTAATTTCACAAATAATATTTTTATCATCATCTGGATCTTTTGGAATTAATAGTATTTTAAGTTCTTCTTCTAATGCTGGTATTTTTTCTCTTAATTCGTCCATCTCAGCTTCTGCAAGTTCTTTTAGTTCTTTATCACTTGCCATCTGCTTTGCTTCTTCAAAATCGTTTTTTGCTTTTTTATATTCCCTATATTTTGCAACAATATCTTCAAGGCTTGCATGTTCTTTCATTAATTTTTGCCACTCTGATGTTCTTGCAATAACCTCTGGGTCGCTAATTTGGGCTGTTAATTCGTCATATCTTTTTTCTACGTCTTCTAATTTTTGTAACATAATATTCTCCTAACATTTAAAAATCAAGTATTATTATACCACACAATATAAAAATAGTCTAGGAATTTTACAAAATTCCTAGACTCTCCAGATTTAGACCAGGTTGATTGCGGTTACTCCATGACTTTCGATATGGAGTAAATCACGGGGGTTGAAATTTCCCCTCTCGTCCATTTTGTACACACCAAAGCTCATCGGCTTGCCAACCATAATTCTAGGCGGCTTTTTATCTGCCAAGAGCAGTGTTCCCAAAATGGTTCCTGCCACAAACCATGTGCCATGTTCATTAAAGAACTTATACTGCACATCGTTTTCAGTATCGACTACAACTGTTCTATCCTCCATTTTTGTTTCCTCCAAAATATTAATTTTGTTAACCAAATAAGCTCTATTACTTATTTGAAAGGATTACTACAAAAATTTACTTACATTATATTACTATTTTCGACATTTTTCAACATTTTTTCAACAATTCCATAACTTTTTTGTATACATAAAAGCTACCTGCTATAAAAATGTCTCTATCACTATATTTATCCATTGTTTCATTAATTGCATCTTCTAAGCTTTTTGTTTTGATTCTTTCTTTTTCAATGTATCTATTTGCTTCTTCAAGTAATACTTCCTTTGCAACATATGGTTTTTCTGGAACTCCATCTGTGAAATAGAATATTGCCTCTTTATCACTTGATAGTTCTTCTATTATTGTATTATGGTCTTTTGTCTGCAAAATTGATATTATATATACATGTTTTTTGTCGCTATAATATTGTTTGATATTATCTTTTAAGTTTTGAATTGCACTTTCATTGTGTCCACCATCAAATATGATACATGGTGTTTCATTTATTTTTTCCATTCTTGCTTTATGGATAACTGTCTTTAAGCCTTCTCTTATCGCTTCTTCCGGAATTTTGAAACCTTTACCCCTTAAAATATCAATGGTTTCTAAACATTCTACTGCATTTTGTGTTTGAACTTTTCCTTTTAAGTTGATTTCTATATTTTTGAATTCTTTATAATCAAAATTTTGATAGTCTTGGTTATAGCTATAATTTGTAATTTCTTTTGTATTAATTAAATAAAGTTTATTATTTTCATTTGCACATTTTTCCTGTATTACTTCTGTAACTTCTTTAGTATCTATAAAAACTGTTTCTGAATTTTGCTTAATTATTCCTGCTTTATGTGTTGCAATTTCTTTGAGTGAATGTCCTAAAATGTCCATGTGGTCATATCCAACTTTTGTTATGACTGAAACTAATGGTGTTATTATGTTTGTGCAATCAAGTGTGCCTCCTAGGCCTGTTTCTATAACAGCTATATCACAATTTTGCTTGTAAAAATATATAAGAACCAGCGATGTTATAACTTCAAACCATTTTACAGGTATTTCATGTGTTTGATTATATTCTGTAACTACACTAGATAAAGGTATTAAAATTTCTTCTACTTCTTTATCTGTAATTGGTTGGTTGTTTATACAAATTCCATCATTAAATGTTATTAAGTGTGGAGATACAAACTTTCCAACCCTATATCCAGCATTTATTAAACATTGATTTAGCATTTCAGTTACGCTTCCTTTGCCATTTGTACCTGCTATATGTATGAATTTTATCTTTTTATGTGGATTTTCAAATTTTTTCATTATATATTCCATAGCTTCTAAAGTTGGATCTTTTGTAAATTTATCAAAATGTGATAAGTATTCTTCAATATTCATTGTATACTCCTTAAAATTTATTTTTCAGTCTTATATTTTATCAAATTTTTAGGAGTTATACAATACATATTTTATTTATTTAGCAAGTATATTGCCAGGTTTAGGTATGTGGCAAATAACACCCATAATAGATATGGAATTTGTAATAATCCTGCGGTTTTGTTCTTCTGGTAAAATTTAATTATCATTATTATTACTAAAATATCAAGCAATATTATCCATAAAAATGCAAATAGCCTCCATTCAAGTGTGAAGAAAAATATTGACCACAGTGCATTTACAAAAAGTTGAAAATAATATATAATGTTAATTTCTGGTGTGTTTAGATTTTTTACTTCTAGTATTCCATATGATATTCCCATTAATATATACAAAATGGTCCAAACTATTGGAAACAGTATGCTAGGTGGTGCTAAGAATGGTTTTTGCAAGTTATTATAATCTATGGAGCCTGATATTAGTAACCCCACTATTCCACCAACAATTATAGGTATTAATATTGATCTTGCAAATATTTTTGTTTTTGACATAAACTACCTCCCTGTTACTATTATATTATTTTTTGCATATATTATTCTAGGTGATTATTATGTCTATAACTTACACTGATAGATTTTATACTTCTGATTTGTTTTATAAAAATATTCGAGATTTATTAATAACTTATCCTTTTCTTCAATCTGAAAACATAGGCTTTAGTGTTCTTGGAAATCCTATTCCCTATGTTAGACTTGGCCGTGGTCCAAAACATGTTTTCTATTCCGCTTCTATTCATGCCAATGAATCTATTACCACTAATATTCTTATGAAATTTATTGAAGATTTTTGCATTGCTTATGTGCGGAAATGATGAAATCTTTGGAATAAATGCAAGAACCATTTTTAATAATTCTTCAATTTACATTGTGCCAATGTGCAACCCTGATGGTGTAAATTTAGTAAATGGCGCTTATCCTGTTCGGAAGTACTACATACTCAAGGGTTCAAAGTATATCTCAAAATTACCCTAGTATTACTTTTCCTAATGGTTGGAAAGCAAATATTAATGGCGTGGATTTAAATCTGCAATTTCCTGCACGGTTGGGAAGAAGCTCGTAGAATTAAGTTTTCACAAGGTTTTACATCTCCTGCTCCTCGTGATTTTGTGGGTTTTGTTCCTTTAACTGAACCAGAAGCTTTGGCTTTATATAATTTCACTTTGGAAAATAATTTTAGTTTGATTTTAGCTTATCATACTCAAGGAAAAGAAATTTATTGGCAGTTTCAAAATTACGCACCAGAAGATGCAGAAGAAATTGGGAATATTTTTGCAAGTTTAAGTGGTTATACATTGGCTGATGTTCCATATAATTCAAGCTTTGCAGGATATAAAGATTGGTTTTTACAGCAATATAGAAAGCCTGGATATACCATAGAAGCTGGCATTGGAGAAAACCCTCTCCCTATTTCTCAATTTGACGAAATATATAATAACAATATTGGGATTCTCGTTATAGCTTCTGTTTTATAAAAGTAAGCCCCCACCAAACAGGTAGGGGCTTTTTGATTTTAGTGCCAGCAGTAGATGAAACCTGGTCCATCTTGTCTCAGGAAGAAGCCTTCTTTTTGAAGCGAAACGGGTGGAAGGCAGTTTCTGCCAAAACTTATATAGGTTCTGTTGGAAACCATTGCTGTACGCAGGCATGCGTGCAGAATTTTTTCTTCCTGATGACCCGTAATAGCTTCTTCAAAAGCCTTTATGAGTTCTTCAGATTTCTTCACCGAGATTTCATAAAGCTGGTCGGCTAATTTCATGTAATGTTCCCTCCAAAATTATTTTTCTTGATGAAATCTTAAAATGCAAAAAGGGAAATATACATCAAGATATATTTATTATACCACATTATGTCGAATTTTGTCTACTTTTTGCTTAACGTTACTTCTATTGGGAGTTCTTTATTATTTCTACTTATTGTTAAAGTCACCTTTTCTCCTGGTTTTTTTCTATAAATATAGGTTCTAAGTTCGCTCATTCTATTAATACTATTTCCATCAATTTTAGTTATAACATCTCCTGTTTTTAAGTTTGTTTTTGCAGCTGGTCCATCCTTTGCAATTTTTACAACATATATTCCTTCGCTAAATGTAACATCATTATTTAGATATTTAATAACCTCTTTATCATATGCAAATATTCCTAAATAGGCTTCTTCAAATGCTTCAGCATTTGTTAGGCTTTCAACAACAGGTTTAATAATATTAATTGGTATTGCAAAACCTATTCCTTCTGCTGTTTCTATCTTTACTGAGTTTATTCCTATTACTTCTCCTCGCTCATTTATTAATGGTCCTCCACTGTTTCCCTGATTTATACTTGCATCTGTTTGAATTAAGCCTTCCATATAGCTTGAATTTTTTTCTTCCTCAATTTTTATTGTCCTATTTAACCCACTAATTATTCCTTTTGTAACGGTCCTTTGAAATTCTATACCTATTGGGTTTCCTATTGCATAAACTGTTTCACCAATTTTTATATTATCTGAATCTCCTAGTTGCAAATATTTTAAATTGTTTGCACTAATTTTTACTATTGCTAAGTCTAAGTCGCTATCTGCCCAAATCGTATTTCCATTGTAAACGGTTCCATCTTCCATTGTAACATAACACGAACTATATTTATTTCCTGCCAAATGCCAGTTTGTAATTATATATCCGTTTTCTGAAATGATAATACCTGTTCCAAGTTTTAAATCTTCTGTTGCATTTGTCTCAAAAATACTATCCCCTTTATTTTTTATTTTAGAAATTCCTACAACACACTTTGTAACTTTCTCTAATGTATCTGTTATATCTTCTTTTGTTTCTTCTTGATTTGCAGCAAGTCTTATGGCTGTATTCTCACTTCCACTTGGAATTTGATTATTTTCAACATTTATATTTAAATACATTTTATACAAAAAAAGTGTACTTACAGATGCTATTATCATAAGTAAAACTGTACACATAATATATTTGAATTTACTTTCCTTCTTTTCATATCTATACATATATTTCCTCCTTTGAATATTCTTTCCTTTTTGCATGAAAATTAAACTCCATTTATTGATTTATTTTATGTTTAATGATATACTAATATTTGGAAAAAAATGTCGTAAAGGTGGTAATTATGCAAAAGAACA
>ULMY01025946.1_pt1 | contig 34647 bp, 37 predicted proteins | sample 1951781 | NCBI WGS metagenome assembly ULMY01 (sample SAMEA4835563, study PRJEB28245) | human gut metagenome | biome: gut microbiome; material: fecal sample | place: Denmark | collected 2008
TAATTTAACCATGTACATAACACCAACATTAATTCTATGGTCAAAAGCTTCTCCAGTACGTCCATCATGTAAAACAACTTTACCATCTGGTTCCATACCAGCTTCTTTCATTTCTTCCGAAATATCTTCCCAAGTTGCACTATCAAATACTGGAGTAGCATAATGAACACCTAACTTTTTACCAGCCATACCTAAGTGTAATTCTAGAATTTGTCCGATATTCATACGAGATGGAACACCTAATGGATTAAGCATAACATCTACTGGTCTACCATCTGGTAAGTAAGGCATATCTTCTTCAGGAAGTACTAAAGAAATAACCCCTTTATTACCATGTCGTCCAGACATTTTATCTCCAACTTGAATTTTTCTCTTTTGAATAATATATACTCTTATAATTTTTGATACCCCTGCAGGTAGTTCATCACTATTTTCTTTAGTATAAACTTTAACATCATGAACGATACCACCCGCACCATGTTCAACACGTAGTGATGTATCTCTTACTTCACGAGTTTTTTCACCAAAAATTGCATGTAATAATTTTTCTTCACTAGTTAACTCTTGTACCCCTTTTGGAGTTACTTTACCAACTAGAATATCACCATCTCTAACTTCAGTACCAATTCTAACAATACCATGTTTATCTAGGTTCTTACGAGCATCTTCCCCAACATTTGGAATGTCTCTTGTTATTTCTTCTGGTCCAAGTTTTGTATCACGACAATCAATATCGTAATGTGATATATGAAGTGATGTATAAACATCATCTTTTACCAATCTTTCGTTTAATATAACGGCATCTTCATAGTTATAACCTTCAAATGTCATGAACGCAACAGTTAAGTTTTTACCAAGAGCTAGTTCACCCATATCAGTAGATGGACCATCAGCTATAACTTGACCACGGCTTACAACATCTCCAGCTTTAACAATTGGATGATGGTTAATACAACTTGATGCATTACTTCTTTCATAGTTTGCTAAATGATATGTATCTTTACCACCAGCAGTTTTAACTATAATTTTTAAACCATCAGCGTATTCAACTACACCATCTGCTTTAGCAACAATAGTTGAACCTGAATCTCTTGCAGCAATACATTCTACACCTGTTCCAACAATTGGTGCTTCACAAGTAAGTAGAGGCACAGCTTGACGTTGCATGTTGGCACCCATCAAAGTTCTGTGGGCATCATCGAATTCTAGGAATGGAATACAACTTGTAGTAATAGCAACAACTTGACTTGGAGCAACATCGACATAATCGATTTTTTCTCTTTTTACATAAATTGTATCGCCATTATATCTAGCAACAACTTCATCATCAATAATTTTATTATTATCATCTAATTTAACAGCAGCTTGGCTAATAGCATGTCCTTTTTCTTCATCAGCAGTTAAATAACATACTTCATCAGTAACAACACCATTAACAACTTTATGGTATGGCGTCATAATAAATCCATATTCATTGATTTTAGCATAACCAGCAAGTGATGTAATTAGCCCAATATTTTGTCCTTCTGGTGATTCAATCGGACAAATACGACCATAATGTGATGCATTAACGTCACGAACATCCATACCTGCACGGTCACGAGATAAACCTCCAGGTCCAAGACTTGATAAACGTCTCTTGTCAGTAAGTTCTGCTATTGGGTTAATTTGGTCCATGAATTTTGATAATTGTGAAGAACCAAAGAATTCTTTTAAAGCAGCTGTAACTGGTCTAATATTAATTAATGTTTTTGGAGTTACAGTATCAAGTTCTTGAGTAGTCATTCTTTCACGAATAACTCTTTCCATTCTAGCCATACCAATTCTAAATTGATTTTGAATAAGTTCTCCAACTTGACGTACACGACGATTTCCTAAGTTATCTATTTCATCATCAAAACCAATACCTTTATGTAAACCTATATAATAATTAAGTGATGCATAAACATCTGGAATGGTTAAACGTCTAACATCAACACTTTGGTCTACACCAATAATATTAAATGTTTTCTTATTATCTTCTGGGTCAACAACTTTAACAGTTTGAACACTTTTATAATCATCTAATTCTTCATTAACTAAAATATCTTTAACATTTAAACCCTTTTCAAAATAAGGTTTTAATTTTTCTAATAATTCTTTAGTTAAAACATCTCCAGATTTAGCAAGAGTCTTCTTACCAACAATTAAAGGTTCTGCTAATGTTAAACCTTCTAATCTATCTAACACATTTAATTTTTTATTAAATTTATAACGTCCAACTTTAGCTAAGTCATAACGGAATCTATCAAAGAATCTTGTAATTAATTGGTTCTTTGAAGAATCAAGTGTTGCAGGTTCCCCTGGTCTTAATTTTTCATATATTTCAAGTAAAGCTTCATCAGTATTATTAGTAGAATCTTTTTCTAATGTATTTTTAATATATTCATTATCACCAAAAACGCTTAAAATATCTTCATCACTAGATAAACCTAAAGCTCTTAAGAATGTTGTAACAGTTACTTTTCTAGTTCTATCAATTCTTACATATAAAACATCCCTAGCATCTGTTTCATATTCTAGCCAAGTTCCTTTATTAGGTATTAATTCTCCACCTAAAATGTGACGTCCATTCTTATCTATTTCTTTTTTGAAATATACACTTGGACTACGTACTAATTGTGATACAATTACACGTTCAGCCCCGTTAATAATAAATGTTCCTGCATCAGTCATTAAAGGCATATCCCCTAGGAATATTGTTTGTTCTTTAACTTCACCGGTTTCATGAATATAAAGACGTGCTTCAACCTTTAATGGAGCAGCATAGTTTACCATTCTTTCTTTTGCTTCTTTAATAGAGTATCTTGGTTCATCAAAATAATAATCACCAAATTCAAGTGAAATATTACCAGTAAAACTTTCTACTGGAAATAAGTCTTCAAATATCTCTTTGATACCTGTTTCTAAGAATTCTTTGTATGATTTTTTTTGAACTTCCAATAAATCATTCAACTCTAAAACGTTTTTCGTTTTCGAAAAACTTCTTCTTTCACGATAGTCACCAAATTTTTTAACTTTATAAGCCACGATATCACCCCATACACAATTTTTTAAGACTATTTTTTTCTTCGTTTTTATTAAAAAAATAAATACGCCACCAATATAAAATTGTAAAGCCTAATTCTTAATTTGTCAATCTATTTTTGCTCTAAATACATAAAAACCTTTATTTTTTTCCATTATTTCAATATTATAAAGCTCTTCAAGCTCTTTTTTTATTGATTTAGCCCCTTGGTCTTTACTTATGACAAACCATAGCTCTCCATTATCTAAAAGATGATTCTTAGCTCCTTTCAAAATATTTAACACTGTTTCTTTACCAGCTCTAATCGGTGGATTAGTAATTATATAATCATATTTATTTTTTACACATTCATAAGCATTACTTTCGTAAGCTCTCCCCTTTACTTCATTTAACTTAATATTTCTCTCACTCAAATGAAGTGCTCTTTTATTTACATCAACTAACTCTATATCAACATTTAATATCTTACTTATAACTATACCTAGAAACCCATAACCACAACCAACATCTAACATCTTAAAATCTCTAACATCCCTTGTTGTATCCAAGAATGTTTCCACTAACAATTTAGATGCAAAATCTACTTTATTTTTAGAAAATACTCCATTATCACTAAAAAATTCAAAATGCACATCTTTATAATTATATGTTAGTTTTCTTAACTCACTTTTTAAATTTGGATTGTTTGTAAAATAATGTTCCAAAGGCACTTTCCCCTTTTCTCGATATGAAACTATTATACAACAAAAACTTGCACCTAGTCAACCTAAAAATGCAAGTTTTTAAAATTTCTTTTAAAGCCACAACTACAGTTTAATATTTAACTCTATTCAAGTTCCATATCACAGATATTACTATTTACATTAACACTTTTATTTACAAATATTTTTTTATTATTACTACACTCCAAAATATTAAATTTCTCTAAACTATACTTCTTAGCAATTTCTTTATCTTCTTTATCTTTAATACTTTCAAATTCTACATTTTTAACTAAATCTTCATGTTTTATTCTCTCATCAATTAAAACATAACTTAATTCATAAATATTATCTTGGTCATATTTTATATTAATTGAACTTATTTTATAATAGTAATAATCTTTTTCTTTTACTAAATTACTTAATTTATTATCATTATTATTAATTATTTCAAAGCTATAACTATCATATAAACCACTTGGTATTAAAACTACATCCATAAGTTCTATAACACCATTTTGATACTCACTAACTCTTCCAATTACATCAATATAATCATATATTCTATACTTACTTAAATCATCTTTAGTTAAAACTTTAAGACTATTACTTAAATTAAAATTAACATACCCATTTAATACATCATCACTTTTAGTATATTCTGCCATTTCTATTACTTCATTACCACTTATTTTACTAACCTTACCATTTATTCTCACAAATTTATTTTTATATTCCTTAAAACTAGCTTTACTATCTTGTAAAAACTTATTTACACTTATTGTTTCAAGTAAATCATTACTACAAGCATAATTTTTATTATATCCATAATCTAAAATTAAATCTTTTTTACAATCATATACTCTATAAAATAAACTATTATATGTTTTTACATCTTTATTACTTTTTACTTGTAAACTAAATATTGGTACATATCTTAATTTATAAACTAATAATGTATCTAACCCTAAAGATACAACCAATATTATTAATGGCACTAATATTATTAAAAATATACTTCTTTTTTTCTTTAAACAAAAACTAATCATTATTAAAAGAATACCTATTATTAAACTAATTAATCTAAATATACTATAAACATTTATTATAAAAGGTACAATAACAAGTGTTAAGCCTAAACCTAATAACCAAATTAATCTTTTCTTCAATTTTACCACCTTAATAATATTATACACTAAAATCCAATTAAAAAAAAGTTGAAATTAATCAACTTTTCAATTTTACTAATTTAAAGCATCTTTTAATTTGCTTCCAGCTTTAAATGAAGCAACTGTCTTAGCAGGAATTTTAATAGCTTCTTTAGTTAATGGATTAATACCTTCTCTAGCAGCTCTTTTTTTAGCACTAAATGTACCAAAACCAACTAAAGCAACCTTTCCATCTTTTTTTAATCCAGCAGTAATACCTGCGATTGTAGCATCAAGAGCACGAGCAGCATCAGCTTTAGAAAGTCCAGCTTCTTTTGCAATTAATTCTACTAATTCTGTTTTAGACATAATTTATACCTCCCATTATCTAAACATATTTTGTAGGAACATTGTCCTTACATATTAAGACTACCAAAAAATCTAAGTAAAATCAATAACTAATTTAAAAAAAATGCTTTTTTTATTAATTTTTTCTTTATTTTTACTTATTTTTGACATTTCATGGGACAAAAGGTTGCCTTAAAAGTCCATTTTCAGTTACTTCTAAATACTTAACAATACATTTTACATCTGGTTTTATATATATAACATCCCTACTATTTACATCCATATAAGCTTTAACTTTTGTTTTTTTCATAATTAATTCTGCCAATCTTCTTTTCTTTCCTAAACTTACCTTTCCAACATAAATTAATTTATTCTTTACTTTTTTACCTAAAACTAAACTAATTACATAACTATTATCTTTATTAATATAACCAATTACTAAAAACTCTCCAACTTTATAGTTTTTAATCTTTAACCAATTATTACTTCTTTCATTAACTAAATATTTACTATCTATTTTTTTAGCAATAATTCCTTCCATATCTAACTTTTTTATTGCATCAAATAACTTAATACCTTCACCACTTACATAAGTACACTTAATAAAAACTTCATTATCTTCATACTTACTAAGTAACTTTTTTCTTTCTAACAAACTCAAATTAATTAAATCTTTATCTTCATATATTACATCAAAACACATAAATACCACAGGATTTGTCTTACTTAAAAACTCAATAGTTTTCTTATTTTTTAAATGAATTCTTTTTTGTAACTTAGAAAAAGATACTTTATTATTTTGAAGCATTATTATTTCTCCATCAAATATTACATTACAATCAACCATCTTACATAAAACACTCATTTCTGGAAACAAACCGGTTATATCTATTCCATATCTACTTTTAATTATAATTTTATCCTTACTTACAAAAACTAAAACCCTTATTCCATCATATTTCACTTCATATAAATAATCTTTACTATCAAATACTTCTTCAACTTCTCCAAGAAGCATTGGTCTTACATCTTTATTCCACAAACTCATTTTGTATCCTTCAAGCTTTTTTCTAAAGCCTTCATTAAATCATTAATTTGTTTTTTACTACTTCTTTTAGTTTTTGTAATCTTTTTCCCATCTAACTTTTCATCAATAGCTTTCTTAATTTTATTTTGATATTCATCTTTATACTTATTTGGTTCAAAAACTCCTTCCATACTTTCAATTAATTTAATAGCCAAATCTAGTTCTTTACTTGTAATTTTAGTACTCATTTCTTTTTCAGGAATACGTACTTCTTCTTCAAAATATAAAGTTGTTAAAATAATACCATTTTCCACCAGTTTTAATATTCCATAATAAAATTTTGGCCCAATCATAGTCTTAACTAATGCTACTCGCTTAGTTTTCTTTAATGCTTCATAAAACAAATTATATGCTTTAGATTTACCTTCTGTATTTAAAAAATAACTTTTTTCAAAATACCAAGGAGGTACACTACCTTCCTTAATAAAAGATATTACTTCAATTTCTTTATCCCAATCTGGTTTTAAATTATCAAGTTCAGTTTTACTAAAAACTAAATAATTATCTTTTTCAAACTGATACCCTTTTACAATATCACTTTCTTTTAAATCTTTCTTACATTTTGGACAATATTTAATATATTTAACTCTACCTAAACACTTTTTATGTAATTGATTAAAAGAAGTATCATTATTTTTAATAATTGGATTTAACAAAACAGGAATATTTACCAAAGCAAAAGAAATATTAGAATGTATATTAGGCATAATCATCACCATTTCTAGTATTTCTAATATTTCTTGTTTTATGCAAGATTAACATTGGATTTTTTCAGGAATACCAGAAGTTTGATGAATATAGCTACCATTTGCTATAATAATATCATTTCCATGTAAGAAGCCAAGAGAAGCTTCACTAACATAATACCCACCGCTATTTAATTTAAATATAACAGCTCCATTTATTTCTTTGCATTCTAGCCCATATTTTTCTTCCACATTATAATCACTATTTATCCATTCTCCCCAAGTCATCCCTTCAATAGCATTATATTCTGTACCATTAATTGTAAAAGAAATTATATTAATAACTTTATCAAAATAAACATAACACTTATCCGATGTATTTCCAGACATTACAACTTTATTATTTTCTGCATCCCAACTTAATGTTGAACCATTTTCACATTTTGACAATTCAGTATTAAAAATATAACCATCTGTTGGCCATTCACTTGCAGTTGTTTTTTCATATTCTCCACTTCCTGATGCCGTTTCTAACATCATAGATATAGTTTCATTATACTTTTTATTTTGTAAAACATTTTCTGAATTTCTTTCTCTTTTATTAAAGCAAACCAAAACACTTATTATAATAAGGATAAATAAAATACCTGATAACATAATTCTTTTTTTCATAACACACCTCACAACAACAAATCTATTGTTAACAATATATTACAACACATATGTTCATAAGTCAACTTATTTGTTGTAATTAATGATATAAATAACATGGTGATAAAAATGTATTATACAGAAAGACTTAAATGGGTACGTGATTGTAAAAATATTACTCAAAAAGAAATTGCAGATTTTTTAAATATCAAACAACAACAATATGCAAGATACGAAAAAGGAGTTAATGCCATGCCAATTACATATTTAAAAGATATTTGCAAATATTTAGATGTATCAGCAGATTATATAATTGGTTTAACCGATGAAATGAACCCCTATCCAAAAGAAAAATGAGACGTTTTGTTCTCATTTTTTTATAAAGCTTTTATCTCTCTTTTAGTTTTATTTATCTTATTTTCAATATTTACTCTTTCTACAACAAATATCATTATAATAGCATTAACTGTAAATGAACCACCATAACTTAAGAATGGAAGTGGTACCCCAGTTAAAGGAATTAAAGCTAGAACCCCAAGTAAGTTAACTAAAATATGCAAAGTAAAATACCAAAATGTTCCGTACGCTAAAATTGAACATCGTAAGTTTTCACTTGTCTTAGCAATTTTTAATATTCTTGATAAAATATAAGCATAACCTAAAATAATGATTATTCCTGTCACAAGACCCAATTCTTCAACAATAATTGGAAATATAAAATCAGTGTGTGACTCTGGCAGGTACAAATATTTTTGAGTAGAATTACCAAGACCTACACCAAATAAACCACCATTATTAATTGCAATAAATCCGTTACAAACCTGATAACCGGTAGTTTCAGTATATCTAGAACATGGATTTTTAAAATTAAGTCTGCCCTTTTGAATACTACTTAAAAAATCATTACCAGAATAAAGGAATCCAATCACTAACAAAATAACAACAACTGAAAAAATTTTAATAAACTTCATAATATTATTTTGAACAACAGGAATACTTATAAATGTCAAAAAAACAATACCTGCAATAATGGCAGCACTACCTAAATCCGGTTGCATGAAAACTAAACCAATCACTATTGCAGCAAAACCTAAAGGAACAAAATACGCATATATATTTTTAACTTTTTTTAAATTTAATCTATTATAATAAATAGCCATAAAAATAACTAATATTGATTTAGCAAACTCACTAGGTTGTATTTTAAAGAATTTTAAATCAAACCAACTTTGAGCACCACCGGCAATTTTACCTTTTACAAATAAAAGAGCCAAAGAACCAATAAGCAAAAAGACTAAAGGCCATGCTAATGCTCCATAATTTCTAGTTGGAAATCTTAACACTATTAAAAAACCTATCAAAAATGAAACAATAACAAATATTGCTTGTCTTATAAAAAAGTGATATGGTTGATATCCATAACGTACAACAGCAGTAATATTTGATGCACTATAAATCATAACTAAACCAAAAAGTACAAATAATACAACCATTATAAATAAAGGAATATCCATCTTCGAAAATAACTTACGCATATTATCCACCTACATTAATATTACCATATTTATTAAAAAATTAAATAAATTTTTAAAAACTTGGGTTATTTTAATGTCAAAAAATCGTCATTTATAATAAATTATAGTAGATACAAAAAGGAGGTATATTATGTATTATTATGGAAATACCGGCTATTATGGCGGAGGATACGGTGCTCAAGGCGCTTGTGGAGCTCCTACATATGCTGGATACACTAGTGGTTATGGCATCGGTGCAGCTATTTGGATTGTATTATTCATTCTTTTAGTAATCATTTTAGGTGCTGGCTGGAGCTGGAACAACAATAACAACTAAATAGGTACTAAGTATAAAATTTTTAAAGGAAATGCCAAAAAACATTTCCTTTTATTTATTATGACTTAAATTAATTTCATTAATTGTAAATCCACTAAAAAAGCGAAGATAAAAATATCTCCACTTTATGGCTATAATAACTTTTTAATTTCAGAAGTTGATAAATGAGTTATTTTACTTATTTGTTCAAAAGAAAAATTTTCTTTCAACATATTCTTGGCGGTTTCGAGTTTTTCTTTTCTTTGACCTTCTCTTAATCCAAGGTCTTTACCTTCAAGAATTCCATATTCTCTGCCACGAATTTCCGCTGACTCTTCCTTTAATTTATCTCTATCAAACAAATTCATAACTTCTGGGTCACTAACAAAGCTTTTTACAATATCTACCGTGCTCATAAAAATCTTATCTCCTTTCGCCATATTTAAAGCCTCTTCGTAAGTTTTACAATTCATAAATTTTAGCCACTTAATACATCTTGACTTATTTATAGAATACTCTATTTTATCAGAAATGTCAAGTCGAAGTAAAAGTATCTCCAAGCCATCTTTAAGAAGTAATTTATGGTTATTTTCATTAACAAGTTCATACTTGTTTATAAGTTTGTCATTTACTCCAACATAGTTACCAGACGTGATATTTAAACTAGTAACCTTTTTAGCATTATCATAAGTTTCTTGTTTTTTCAACTGATGAGAATAAAGCATCGATGCATAAGTTAAACTTTTCTTACACTCAGTAATACCAAAATTATTATACATTTCTAAATTTATTATTTCTCCATTTGATAAAACAACACAAATATCTAAATAATAGTCATGTAGCTTAATATGGTCATTTTGTACATATCTCTGCGGCGTAATTAAAATATCCGTAACTCTTACCTCAGTATTTACAAACTCTAAATATGAATTTAAAAAGTCCAATGTAATTTCTTTATGACTAAAAACATGTTTAAACACTAAGTCATTAGTAAGCCATACAAATTCTTTTGTTTCTACCATGAAATCACCTCCTTTTGGTAAAAACGGTTTCTATCCTACCATAAAGTTAACGCATTCTATGTCGAATGCTGTCGACGACCTGCATTTTTTTCGATTTTTTAGCATTTTTCTTTATTTTTTAACCATTTTTTGCAATTTTTCTAAAAATTTGGTATACTATGTTCCAGGTGAAGGAATATGAAATTACCAAACATAACAATTTTAGATGAAAAACATAAAATTTTGCATCAAGTAAGTAAAGAAGTAACATTTCCTGTAAGTGTGGAAGATAGAAAGCTTGCTGAAGATACAATTAAGTACTTAGAAATGAGCCAAGATGATAAAATAGCTGAAAAATACAATTTAAGAGCCGGAATGGGTATGGCCTTTGTTCAACTTGGACATTTAAAAAGAATATTTGTAATAGCCAACGAACTTGAAGAAAAAGGAACATTTGAAGAATATATCATAATTAACCCTAAAATAATTAGTCAAAGTGAAGAACTAATTTATGTCGGTGAAGGTGAAGGATGTTTAAGTGTTAATCGTGAAGTTGAAGGAATAGTTCCTAGACATGCTAGAATAACAATTGAATATTATGATTATGAAGGAAACAAAAAAACAATGCGAGCTCGTGAAGATTTAGCAGTTGCATTCCAACATGAAATTGACCATTTAAATGGCATATTATTCGTAGATAAAATTGATGCTAAAAATCCTTATAAAGATGCTAATAAAATGAGAGAAATCTAAAAAAGAAACGTTCAAAATTTTACATTTGAATGTTTTTTATTTTAAAAACAACATAATAATAGCAAATTTACAGATTTTATTTGACAACAAGCATACATTTATTATATAATACACTTGCAAGTTATTTAGGCAGAGTTATACCTAAAAATAATGTGTTTGAACCAATATGGAATAAAGTATCTGGGGCTGCCTTGGAGAAATTATTCAAACTCCCTATTTATTAGTTATAGCACAAATTAAATATTTTGCAAATAAAATGAAAGGAGATTTTATGGCAAGATATACGGGACCAGCTTATAAGAAATCAAGAAGACTTGGTTTTTCTACATTAGAAAATGGTAAAGAATTAGCAAAAAGACCTTATGCACCAGGACAACATGGACAAGATCGTCGTCGTAAACTTAGTGAATATGGTATCCAAATGCAAGAAAAACAAAAAGTAAGAATTCTTTATGGACTTAATGAAAAACAATTCCACAAAGTATTTCTAAAAGCTTCAAAGATGCATGGTATCGCTGGGGAAAACTTACTTATCCTTCTTGAATCTAGACTTGATAACATGGTTTATCGTCTAGGTATGGCTAGAACTAGAAGAAGTGCTCGTCAAATTGTTAATCATGGACATATTTTAGTAAATGGTAAAAAGGTAGATATTCCTTCATACACTACTAAAGTTGGGGACATCATTTCAGTTAAAGAAAACTCAATGAACCATCCAGCAATCCTTGATGCAATTGAACAAAAGAGAACTGTTCCAGCTTTTCTAGAAATGGATGAAAAGAAATTATCTGGTAAATTTGTAAGACTTCCAGAAAGAAGTGAATTAAATCCAGAAATCAATGAACAATTAATCGTTGAATTCTATAACAGATAATACTAAAAAAACCAAAAGGTTATTATTCCTTTTGGTTTTCTTTTGGTAAAAACACACTAATTTGCATATTATCTAAATCATATAAACTAATTAAATTTCTTAAATCTTCTACAGTTTCATTTTCTAATATTTCTTTTAAATTAGTAACAACTCCCCCATTATTTAAAACATCATCTTGAATCCTATAACTAACATTTTCTAAATCTTCAAAATCCAAAATTAATGTTGCAATTGTAGCATTCTTTTTTCTTTTAAAATCTATTTCACTAACTACTAAATTCTTTAACTTTTCTTTAACTCTTTTTATTACTTCTTCTTTAAAGTTAGTTGTGGCACTAATTTGAATTACAAAAGCATCATCATACAAATCATTAGAAATACTCATATTTTGAATTAAACCTTTTTCCATAAGTTCATCTTTAAAATCTGAAGTTGCCCCAAAATTAATATTAAAAATTAAATTAGTAAGTATTTTTAATTCTAATTTAGAATAATTTTTAAACCTTCCAATATCCATTTTACAAGAAAATTTTATTCTTGGATAAGTTAAATTAATATATTCTTCCTTATATTTAGTAGTAACTTTTCTAGGTTCATTTTCTTTTATAACAACTGGATTTAAATATTCTTTAAAATCCTTCTTAGCCAAATTATTTTCTACAATACTTGCCATTTCATATGGATTAAAATTACCAGTTATAGTTAAAAACATATTATTTGGATGATAAAAAGCATCATAAACCAATTTCACATCATCCAAACTTATACTATTTACATCCTCTGGAGTACCTGTAATAGTATATCTATACTTAGATTTTTGCAAAGTATTTGCTAACGTATGAAAAAACACAATACTATATGCATCATCAAGTCCCATATTAGCTTCTTCAACAATTATTCCTTTTTCTTTAGCAACACTTTTCTTTGTAAAATAAGGATTATAAACAAAATCTAGTAATTGTTCCATATTTTCTTTTTTATTACTTGTAGCAAAAACAATATAACTTGTATAATCAAAAGTTGTAAAAGCATTAGCATCGCCCCCTAGGGAATAAAACTTATCATGAGCAGTTGTATCTTCATCAATATTAAATTTAATATGTTCTAAAAAATGTGCTAAACCATCTGGTACTTCATAAACTTTTTTACCAATTTTAAACTTAGTATGTACCGAACCATATTTAACAGATAAAGCAGCATACATACTACTAACTTTTTCATTCACCCACATATAAATTGGAAGACCACATTTAGTTTTATAAACATATATTTTCTCATTTAATCCTTTTAATTCTAATTCTTCCATCTAAATTATCTCCCTTCTAAAGTAAATATTGTATTTAACTTAACTTTCTTAGAAACATTTACTATATCTTCTTTAGTTAACTTTTTAAAATATTCTTTTCTTTCTTCTATTGAAGGTAATTTATCATATATATTAAAAACATAATTATTTAAAATAGCAATATTATTATCTAAAGACATATCTAATGAAATAACCATATTATTTATTGCATCCCTAACTTCTTCTTCACTAAAGTTTCCATTTTGCATACTTTTTAATTCTTTTTTAACTAAACTAATTGCTTTTTTAACATTACAATTATCTAAAGATATTTGTACCATTAATAATTTATCATATTTTAAATACATACTATTAATTGCATAACATAAACTATTTTCTTCTCTAATACTCTTATATAACTTTGAAGTAAGTCCCCCACTACCATACAAATAATTAAAGCAATTCAAAGTTATATTTTTTTCTAATTCACTTAAGTTCTTCAAATTAAATAACATAACTAAATTAGTTTGAATATTATCACTTTTCATAGCTTTTTCTTTTACTTTCTTAGTCTCTTTATTATCAACCATTACTTCAAAATTGTCACTAACAATATATCTATTTTTAAAATATTTCTTTATTAAACTAGCAACATTATCCATATCTAAATTACCAATTAAAAATACATCTACTTTAAAATTCTTTCTTAAGCTTTTATAAGCATTATAAAGTTTTGCTGGTGTAATATTTTCTAATTCTTCAATTGTCCCAAGTATTTCATAAGAGGTTGGACTATTACTATCCATAGTTTTAATAGCTTCTTTAATACTTTGTTTAACAGGATTTTCTTTTAAAGAATTTATTTCTCTTCTTAATCTTTCTTTAACAATATTAAATGTTTTTAAATCAAATTCATCATTACATACATTTGGATTTAGAATCACCTCAAACAAAGTCTTTATTACATCTTCGATATAGCCTTCGTCCTCTATATACTCCGGATTTATAAAATCTAGAGAAAAATGTAAATCAATTACATTACCAACTCTCATAGTTGATGCATAAATAACTATCTTATAAAGTTCTTCAAATCTTGTAATTAAGTCTTTTTTTCTAGGATACTTCTTACATCCTTCACTTAACATATCAGCTAAAAAAGAATATGTTCCTATTTCTTCTTTTTTCAAAACATTTTTAAATATAACTTCTAAATGACTAGTTTTAAATCTATCTGTTTTAATAGTATAAATATTAAAAGAATTACAATTATATGTTTTATATTTCATTTCACACCTCGATACTAGTATGCTTACTTTTTAAAATTTTATTATATTCTTTTAAAGTATAATCATCAGTCATACCTGCTATATAATCTATTACAATTCGCTCATTACTATTATTTTTATATTCATCACTCATATTTGATAAATAAGATTTAATTATATTACTATCTTTATTATTAGTTTTTAAATCATTTAAGTAAGTATTATACAAAGTATTAATCATTACATGTAGTAAATTTTTTTCCTCATTAGTATATGCATTATTATAAATGTTTTCATAGTTAAAATTCTTTAGATTTTTAATTGCTTCATAAACTTTATTACTTAATTTAATATAATTTTTATCTTTACTTTCATTTATTACATCAAGAATTATACTATTAACTATTTCTTTATTACTTTTACCTAGTACATCAGTTACACTTTTTGGAACATCTTCCCAGGTTAATAAATTCATTCTAACAGCATCATCTATATCACGACCTAAATAAGCTATCAAATCACTAATTCTTACTACACAACCTTCTAAAGTCATTGGAATTAACCTTTTACATTCATCCTTATCTTTATAAGTATTTTCATATTCAGCTAAAAATTCTTCCTTTGTTTTATTAACTGGTTTATATAATCCTTGCACAAGTTCTCCATTATGGCATAAAATAGCATCTAATGTTTGTAAAGTAATATTTTTACCCTTACCATAATTTTCTATATTCATTAAAAGTCTAACACTATGAACATTATGATTAAAATAACCACATCCCGCCTTAAGACTTATTTCATTTAAAATTGCCTCACCTACATGACCAAAAGGAGTATGTCCTAAATCATGCCCTAAAGCTCCAGCTTCAATTAAATCTTCATTTAACCCTAAAGCCCTTCCAATCGTTCTAGCAATTTTACTTACATATAAAACATGTATCATTCTTTTGGTTAAATGATCATTTTCTTTAAAAGAAAAAACTTGTGTTTTATCCATATATCTTTGAAATGCTAAAGAATATAAAATTCTATCAACATCCCTTGAAAAAGGGGCTCTGAAATCACTTTCATTTTTTTCTAAATATATTGCATCTTCATTTTTACAAAACATATTTTTACCTCCATTTATATCATATCAATTTTTATTAATTTTTTCAATAAAACCACAATGCTTACATAACTCTTCTTCTAATTTTTTATTCTTAAAACCTTCCACCATTTTTAAAGCTCTCTTACTATTTAAAATACTATCCAAACTACTTTCAAATATATTACCTAATTTTATAGAACCATTACCATCTAAACAACAAGGAACAACACTTCCATCTACTAATATTCCTACATGGTCCCTTATTCCATAACATTTACCACTAGTTTTATAAATATTATTATTTACATCTGGCCACTCAAATTCCTCATCTATATCTACAAAAACATTTTCTTCTAGTTTTCTACTTTTATCAATTTTAACATTATATTTTTCTTCTAATTTTTCAATTATTTTCTTATTACTACCTAACCACAATCTATAATTTACATAAGTATTTTTCTTTAAAATATCACTAAAAGAAAATATTTTTTTAATATAATTATCTATATTACCAACCCCACTATGTAAAGAAATATTTATTTGACGAATATTTTTATTATTAATTATTTTATCTATAAAATATCCATTTGTTGTAATATTTACAGAAAAATCCTTACTAGCTTCATTAATAAATTCATTTATTAATGGATGTATTAACGGTTCTCCGAGCACATGAAAATAAAGGTACTTTGTATGTCCCTTTAATTTACTTAAAATAATTTTAAATTCATTCATACTCATATACTTAGCTTCTCTTTTATTATGTATACAAAAAGAACAATTTAAATTACAATTATTAGTTATTTCAATATAAACTTTTTTTAAACTCATAAGAAAAATAAGATATCTATCTTCTCCAACAAATTATCATCAATTATTTCAGCTACTCTTAATAATTTTATTATTAAACCAATAACAAAATATACACTTGCTAAACAAAGAATAAGTCCAACAACACCTTTTATTTTAAATAAAACTTCAATAATTAAAACAATTAAACTAATACATAACGTAATAAAATAAAATCTTGCACTATGTTTCATAAATAAACTTCCTTTCGTTTACTTACTATTTTAACCTAATTTATCCCCATTAGCAATCTTTTTTTGTGGAGTTATTAAAACTACTCCTCCATCACTATATGTTCCAAGTACTAAAACTTCACTCATAAAGTCTGCAACTTGTCTTGGTGGAAAATTAACTACAGCCATAATTTGCATGCCAATTAAATCTTCTTTTTTATATTGTTCAGTAATTTGTGCTGATGATTTTTTTATACCCAACTCATTTCCAAAATCAATTGTTAACTTATAAGCTGGTCTTTTTGCTTTAGGAAAATCTTCAGCATTTATAATCGTTCCTACTCTAATATCTAATTTTACAAAATCTTCTATACTTGCCATAAAACCTCCAAAAAAATAGAGCTAAGCTCTATTTAATTTCATATACTTCTCCATTTAAATTATCTATTTTACTTTCTTCTTCTGTTTTTAATGAAGGAAGTTCAACTTCTTCATCTTCATCGTCTATAATAGAAAACATCTTATTATTAGTTGATTTAACTTCTTCTTTTTCTATTTTTGTAGTACTTATTTCTTCATTATTACTTACTATATTTTCTTCCTTTTTATCAACAAACACTGAGCTAAATATTTGTGGACTAGGTTTAAATATAGGTTTTTCTTCTTTTACTTCAGGAATATCAATACTATTAAATTCATTTTTAATACTTTCAAGAGAACTTAAATCATTTTCTAACTTTTTATCTTCTTCATTATTATCAAAAATTGGTTTAACTTCTTCCTTAGGAAGTTCATCAATACTAATTGGATTTTTTTCTTCATCAGTATCTTTGAAAATCGGTTTAACCTCTTCTTTTACTTGTGGTAACTCAATTTCTTCACTTTCTTCTTTTTCTTCAGGAACAAACTCAGTAACAGTTACCTCATTACTTACTTCAGGAACATTTTCTTTAACCTCTTCTTTAGTAACTTCCACCTTTTCAGGTTTTTCTTCCACTTTCTTAAAAGCATCCAATTCAATTTTTTGTAATCTTTTAGTTTCTTCTAACTTTTGGTCTTTCTTTCCAAAGAAATAAACTAACACAAAAGCAATAATTAAAACCACTAATGCAATAACTAAAATCAAAGTAAAATTATCATTTTGATATAATCCATATATGAAATCTTTCATAATATAATACACCTCTTTATTCTTATATATTAAATATTACCAAAATATATTAAAAATGTAAATATATTTTCTAAAACTTTTAAAAAAATAGACTTAATTTTACTTAAATCTATTCATTTGTTGCATAACTTGCTTTACTTGTTTTTGACTTGGCTTTCTTCCCATTGAAGACATCATTGCTTCAATCATCTTTTCATTTATTGGTGGATTTTTTTCTAAAGTTTTTTTCATTAAAGCTCTAGCTACAAAAAATCCAATTACAAGTCCAATAACAATACCAATTACTAAATATAATATTAATTTACCCATAAAATTATCTCCTTTATATATCTATTTTACTATAAATAAATAAGTTCTTCAAGCCAGAAATAGTCTTTATTTTGAAAATCACAAGCAAAAGCTTCTGTTATTGGCAAAAATTTCTTTATATCTCTATTAATTATATTAGTTTTAAGTAAGATATGACTATTTTTAACAGTTATTGTTGTTTCTTCCTTACGATATTTATTTACTACTTTATGAATATCTCCAGTTTTCATATAAAAATCATTATCTTTATTAAGTTCATATATTAATTTATTATATTTTAACTTATCTATTGGTACAATTATTTGGTCAAGTAAATCTTTTCCTATCCCAATACTTGTTTTATCAAGTAGATAAATATCTTCTAAAGATTTAAATAAATTATATGGACTATCCTTAAGAAGTATCCCCATTTCTTTGTTAATTCTAAAAATATAAAAAGTCCTCATGTTATCACCCAAAACTATAATAACACAAAGACTTCGATTAATTTGTCAGATTATGTCGATAATATCATCTTTTTTCAAAATATTTGCAATATGTTCTAAAATTGTTGTTTTATCTATCTTTAAATATTTAACAATATCTTCAGTTTTACCACTCATTCCAAACTTATTAACTCCAAAAATATATTCTGGTTTACTAGCAAATCTATTCCAAATCAAACTTGAACCAGCCTCAATTACAAATGTTGGTACATCTTTTGGTAATAATTGTTCTTCATACTTAGGATTTTGTTTTAAAAATAATTCCATACTTGGCATTGAAACTACTCTAGTATCTATACCCATTGTAAATAATTCACGAGATATATCCATCGCCATTTCTAGTTCTTGACCAGTAGCAATAATAATTCCATCTAAATGATACTTTTCTTTTCGAACCATATAAGCTCCATATTTAACAAACTTAGCATTCGTATTTTTTTGTTTACTTCGCTCTTCTTTACTTATAACTAATGCTGTTGGGCAATTATTTTTCAAAATATATTCCCAAGAACCCATTATTTCATTTATATCTGCTGGTCTAAATGTTATAAAGTTAGGTATAGTTCTAAGCATAGAGAGTTGTTCAACAGGTTCATGTGTTGGACCATCTTGACCAACATACACAGAATCATGAGTAAAAATATAAGTAACAGGTAAATTCATTAAAGCAGACATTCTTATCGCAGGTTTCAAATAATCACTAAAAGATAAAAATGTTGAACCAAAAACTTTTAAATTAGATAAAGCCATACCATTTAATATTGCTCCCATTGCATGTTCTCTAACCCCAAAATAAATATTTTTACCAACTGGGTTTTCTTCACTTTGAATAGTTGATTTATCTAAATTAGTTTTACAAGATGATGAAAGGTCTGCAGAACCACCTAGGAAAAATGGACTTTTCGGTGATATAAAATTCATAATCTTATGATTTGACTCTCTTAAAGTTTCCCTATACTCATCACTTATTTTAAATTTAGTATCATCAAAATCAATTACAAAAGCATTTCTTTCTAATAAATTTACTAAAGCATGTAAATTACTATTTTCTTCTTTTATATTAGTATATTCTTCTTGCCATTCTAAATATTTTTTAGAAACTCTCTTATTAACATAGTTTTGTAAATAATCTAAAACTTCTTTACTTACTTCAAATGCCTCATTAGTTATTTTATATTTATTTCTTATATTAGCTAAATCTTCACTATCTAAAGGTTTACCATGAACAGTATTTGTTCCTTCCAACTTAGAATCTTTGCCAATAGTAGTATTACAAATAATAATTGATGGTCTACTAGACTTCTTAGCTTGTTTTATAGCTTTAGATATTTCTTTATAATCTCCTCCATTTTTAACATTTATAATATTAAAGTCCAAAGCTTCAAAACGAATTTCAATATCTTCTGTAAATGTTTTTTTAGTATCACTATCTAATGAAATATTATTTTTATCATATAAAAGTATTAATTTATTTAAATTTTGAGTACTTGCAAAACTTAAAGCCTCGTAACTAACTCCTTCCATTAAGTCACCATCACCACATAAACAATATGTATAGTAATCAATTAAACTAGAGTTTTTATCTTCAATTTTTACAATTGAATTTAAATATCTTTCTGAAAGAGCCATTCCAACAGCCATACCTACCCCTTGACCTAAAGGACCAGTTGACACATCTACCCCTGGAGTAACTTTAACCTCAGGATGTCCCGGCGTTAAGCTACTAATTTGTCGAAAATGTTTAAGTTCTTCAACCTCAATATTATATCCCATATGATAAAGACAAGAATATAACAAAGCAGAACCATGACCTGCAGACATAACAAATCTATCTCTATTTATCCAATTAGGATTACTTGGAATTACATCTAAATGTTCTTTATATAAAGCATAGATAATCGGTGCAGCTCCTAAAACTATCCCAGGATGCCCACTTCCGGCCTTATTTATCATATCTAATGCTAACATTTTAATACTATTAATAGCTAAATAATCCATCTTACTCATTTTTACCACTCCTCGTATGATAATAAAATCATATCATAAAATAATAAAAAATGCAAAAAAAAAGAACCGTCGTCACGATTCTTGTATGGAGCAGTCCGTCACATACCCCCAAGTGGCACTCAACACACCAACTTGCACAAATTCTGACCGTTAATCGCTTAACTATCGTATAAAAATGCTCTACCATCTTTCCTAATGACTTAATATTAGCATATTTTTTAGTGCGTGTCAATGGCTTTTGAAAAATCTTTTATAATTATTTTTTTAAAATATTTATAAATAGATTTCAATAATTTATTTTTCTTATAAAATCCACTATTTTTAACAATTCTTTCAAAAAATAATTTATATAACAATTCATTAATATGTTCTTTTACTTCTTCACTAGTAACCAAAACATTAAACATATATAATGCATAAGTAAGTTGTCTTATAGTAGAATTTGAAATTTTAGTATCATAAGTTTTTTTGTCTATTTTACAACTACGCAAATAATCTAAAACATCTGGATTAATTACATAATTATCAATAGTTTCATTTAAATTAGCTAATATCTTATTATTATGATAAACTCTATTTCTTAATGTAACAATTTCCTTTAACAAGCTAATATATTTTTTATCTTCTTTTATTCCAGCAAACTTAATAAAAAATTCATAAAATTCAATTAATTTACCAAATGGTAACACATCTAATAATTCTTCTATAGATATATTTTTATTTAAATTTTTAGTATATTTATTTTTAGTTTCTTTATTTAAATATTTTTTTATTACATCATTGTCTTTACTAGTTATTAAATTAATAATTCTAAACTTCAAATAATGTTCTATATCACTAATAATATCATAAAGTAAAAGTCTTAATTCAAAATCTATTATTGCTAAATCTTTTAAATATGCAAAATCTAAATCAATATATTTATTTACATACTTACCATCAATATAATATTTTTCAAACAAATTTTTATATAAACATATATTTCTATAATTATTATTTTGTTCTAAATATTTTATTGCTTCTTCTTCACTCATTTTTTTAAACTTAACATTTTCATTTTTTAATTTTTCTAACATTATGCCTCCAAAAGTTTAATATCTATTATAACATGCTATATACCCATTGTCTATCCTAAAACAAAATATTGTTTATTTTTATTTTATGTGATAATATATTGTTATGTCCTCGTAGTTTAGTTGGATAAAACAAGCCCCTCCTAAGGGTTAGAGCGCGAGTTCGACTCTCGCCGAGGACACCATAAAAAAATTAATCCCGCACTTGCGGGATTTTTATAATTCTAATTTTATTCACTAATTGCTACCACGTTATTACTCGAGGTATTCTCTAAATTACTAAACCTAACATTAGCAAGTAATATCATTCCTATTATAGCTAAATAGAAAAATAATACTCCACTATACTTTTTTAAAACATCTAACATATCCATTACCTCGTCTTTCTGATATTATTCTAATACATATATTTGTTCGCGTCAACAAAATAAATAACATTTGTTTGACTTTTTACAAATTATAGTGTAAAATAATATTTAGAAAAGGAGATTATTATGGAAGATAAAAAAGAACTAACAAAAAGACAAGAAGATGTGTTAAGCTACATAAAAAAATTTATTGCAGAACATGGCTATCCACCAGCTGTAAGAGAAATTTGTTCAGGAATGGGATTAAATAGTCCAGCTACTGTATTTGTGCATATTAAAAACTTACAAAAAATGGGATACATCAGACAAGAAAGTAATAAATTTAGAACAATTGAATTACTTGTAGACAATGAATATTTAGACAAAAAAGAAGATGTTGTAAAAGTTCCTCTACTTGGAAAAATAACTGCTGGAAGTCCTATCACAGCTATTGAACAACCCGATGAATTTTTTGATTTACCTGCAGCATTAATGCCAAAACATGGTGAAGTATTTACCCTTCATGTAAGTGGTGAGTCAATGATTAATCGTGGTATATTTGATAATGATTATGTTATTGTAAAAAGACAACAAAATGCTAAAAATGGGGATATAGTTGTAGCAATGACAGATGAAAATGAAGTAACATTAAAAACATTCTACAAAGAAAGTGACCACATAAGATTACAACCAGAAAACGATACAATGGCTCCATTAATATTTAAAAACATCACTATTCTTGGAATAGCAATTGGTCTTTATAGAAAGATATAATCAACATAAAAGTCTGATAAATTATCAGACTTTTATGTTGCCAATGTTTATGCCTAATTTATTCTAATAGGGTCACTCATACTTCCTGTTCCTGATACATATTTTACCGAAGATTCAAGATTGAAGGACGCCCGCACAGCCTTGCTACCATTCACTTCACCGTTAATGTTGTACACATAACCACTATAGTACACATAGAACGCAGTGCTATAGAAGACAGACATGCGCGAAATAGTCCATTCAAAAAGCCCCATATACATCCAATTTGAACTTGTTGCTATTGTATTGTTATACGAACCTATTGTTAATGTCCATGCGTTAGGACTTGCTGCAAATCCGTAGTCACTTACATACATCAACCCAATTTTGGCACTATACGTTGTCGCATTGTCTGTTGTATTCGTTGTTACTGGATTTGTGATTTCATTTGTATATGCTACTGATGGAATCTGTGAGACTATATTTGCATTTGTGTTTCCACCAACTTTCCATGTAGTCGTGGCTATTTTATTTGCCCAAGTACTTCCTAAGTAATTTATAAAATTTTTATTTAAATTTGTTTTATTCAAATTACTTTCACTCCATGTATTTTTTTGTGTTGCATTATTCCAGTAGTAAACCCCTATTTTTGCACCATCTCCATATGTTCCTTTATATGTACCATACATTGTTTGATATTCTTTGTATGTTTTTGAATAATCTCCATCAGTTCCTAACTCAATAGTTGTCATATAATCATATTTGATTAATTTTACTTTTCCATCTATTACGCCAATTATTCTGTATAGATTATCTGTTGGACATGTTGTTGCTTCACTTCCAAAACATACAAAATTATTTGGATTAGCTCCTGCATACCTATAGCTGTTATCTCCTGCTCCATTGGTTAATGCAGAATTGTGAATATAGATATTTGAGACACTTGGCCCTTGGTCTCCAAAATTTTTAACACATGTTGCTAAATCCGTTCCACTTGTACAATAAGCTGCTATTGAAGGTATCCATATATCAAAATACACATAACATTTATCTGACACATTCCCTGTTACGATAACTTTTTTATTTATGTCATCCCAATTTATTTCTCCACCATTTTCACATCTGGATAATTCCGTATTAAACTTATATCCTTCTGTTGGCCAACTACTCCGTGTTACTGTTTTATAATCGCCTGCTCCTGCTGTTTGTTCTAAATTCATTGATATTCCTTTAGTTATCTTAGTTTGATTATTAAAACTATCATCAATATAAGTATTTGTAGTTTTAAAATAATTAAAACTTGTAATAAGGGCAACCAATAAAACTAAAGTAACTAAAGAAAATATAATATATTTTTTCTTCATTTTTATCCATCTCCACAACAATATCACGCACGGATATTTTATTTTACATATCCATTTTAACCGAAAAAAGCACTATTTTCACACATTTTGTGTAAATAGTGCTTTTTTTATATTATTTTACAAAAAATACAATGTAACTCAAGAAAGCAAGATATAAAATTAATACAATCCAACCATTAATCATATCTTTTTTCTCAGACTTATTTTTTATACCAATCGCCATTGTAGCTAAATAACCACCAATTAAACCACCAATATGAGCACCATTATCAATACCAGGCATCATAAATCCAATAATTAAATTAAATAATATAACTGGAATAATTTGAGTTTTAATTGCATCATTTAAATATAATCTATAATGGTAACCGAAATAAAGTAAAGCTCCCATTAAACCAAATATTGCTCCACTAGCACCAACAGATACAATATTAGAATCCACAAATACTAAAGACATTAAACTAGCACTAATGGCACTAATTAAATAGATAAATACAAACTTACCTTTTCCAATTAAACCTTCAACACTTGGCCCAATAACTCTTAGGGAATACATATTTACAACTAAATGAATTAAACCAACATGTAAAAATGCACAAGTAAGAAGTCTGTATATTTCTCCATTTTTAACAAGTAATATATTATTAGCACCAAACTTAGCTAAAACATTAGCATCAAAATTAAAGAAATTATTACCATAAATACCTACAATAACATACATTAATATACAAATTAAAGATATTATATTTGTAAAAATAATTCTTTTCGGAGAAAAAACATCATTAAATTTTTCATTTTCTTTTTCAGTTTTTTCATTTATATCATTAGTAACATTAATAATTAATTCTAAACCATCATCAGTTTCTAACAATTCATTTTTTATACTAGGAAAGCTCTTTACAATCTCACTATTAAAAATATCTTTTATATCTTCAACTCTAATAGTTTCAATATTTTTAATATTACCTTCATCAACTTTTTTACTTAAATCTAAGCATATATTTAAAGCATTTATTTTAAAAGACATTGTTTTCTTCTTAATTTGTCTCATTATATGTTTCATTTTAAATATATCAAATTCAAATTGTTCTTCATTTATAATTGAATTACAACTAATTCTAATAATTCTATATGGCCCATTTAAATTTTCTAACCATATTTCATCTTTAACTCCTTGAACATTTATCGGAGCATAATTTTCTTTTGTAACAAAATAATGAACTAAACTCATCATTACTTGGTCACTTTTTCTAATTAATACATTAGACATTTTTCCATCTCCTCGTCATAATATTGTACAATAAATCATATATTTAGTAAAGAGGTGTCATATGATAGAATACCTATTTTACTTAATAAGTCTATTTTTATTAGTAACCATCTTACTTAAAATAAATAATTATCATTTATTTAATGAGGCTTTAATATTTTCAACTGCTACAAACTATTTATTATGTTTTTCAACATCATGTTTCTTTTATTATTTTCATAATTATTTATTTGCACTAATAAGTTCTATTCTTCTCTTACTTGCATCAATTCTTTTACTACATGATATTAAAAAAGTACTCGGTTACATCCCTCTTACATCAATACCTTACTTATTAATTAACATTTATTACTTCTTTAAAATACTTATAAATTATCTATAAAATCTTGAAATTCTTTTGGTAAATCACTATTAAATTCTAACAACTCACCTGTTATTGGATGTTTAAAACTTAAATATGCAGAATGTAAAAATTGTCCAAAATCTGTACAAGATTTATTAGAATAAACTGGATCATTATGAACTGGATAACCAATATATGCCAAATGAACCCTAATTTGATGAGTTCTTCCTGTTTCTAAAACTAATCTAACTAAAGTATAATCTTTATATTTTTTTATTACTTCAAGATTAGTTATAGCTTTTTTACCATCCTTACATACTTCCATTTTATCAAAATATTGTTTACTTCTTCCAATCGGCGCATCAATAACTGCCTTTTCTTGGGGAAAAACTCCATCTAGTAAAGCAATATATTCTCTATGAATTCTTTTATTTTTGAAATCATCTGCTAATAACTCATGAGCTTTATCATCCTTAGCAATAATCATTAAACCACTAGTATCTTTATCTAATCTATGTACAACCCCTGGTCTAAATTCTTCCCCTTTACTTAATGTTTTATTATAATAAAGTAAACCATTTACTAATGTATTATTATTGTTACCCGCACCAGGATGAACAACAACCCCACTATCTTTATTTATAACCATTAAATACTCATCTTCATAAACAATATCAATATCCATTTTAGTAGCTTCTAAAGTCATTTCTTTAACAAAACCATCTTTAATTAATATTACATCACCAACTTTAACCTTATATGATGCTTTAATACTTTTACCATTAACTAAAATATATTCTTCTGCTAGCATCTTAGTTATGGTTTCTCTACTAAAATCTATCTTACTTGCTAAATACTTATCTATTCTTATATCATTTTCATTTACTATTACTTCCATACTTATCTTCTCCCTTAAATATTGCATATATTATAAGGATAAAACCTATTACCAATGCAACATCTGCTAAATTAAATACTGGATACTCATAACCCCCAATATAAAATTTCAAATAATCTATTACATAACCATTAACTACTCTATCAAACAAATTACCTAAAAGTCCACCATAAACAAGACTAAATGCTACTACGTTTCTTCTATTATCCAAGAAGTTTTTTTGATAAATCATCAAAAAAACAAATGATACTACTGCAATCCCAATAAGTAAAAACCTGCTTCCTTCAAACGTACTCCATGCTGCTCCTTCATTATATACTTTCGTTAAATAGAAAAATTTAGGAATAATACTTTTTAAAATTCCATAATAAAATGACTTATCAACTATATATTTAATAAGTATATCAAATAAAAAAACAATAATAGCAATCAATAAACTTTTTTTCTTCATGCTATTATTTTATCACATTTTTCATTTTTTTACTAGTATACAATCTGCCCCAATTTTAGTTATATCTGCAAAACTAAAACTAAACTCACTATTTTTAAGCATCTTTCTAAATATTTTTTTATTCTCCGCCACCAAACTTATTACTTTTCCTTCACTATCTACTTCTGCATCAACAATTCTTCCTAAATTAGCCCCGGTATTAACACTAATAATATCTTTATTTTGAAGTTCACTTAAATACATAATATCCCCCATAAATTATATGTTTTACTTTATTAATTTACGCACATTTTCAATTGCACTTTTCTCTAATCTTGATACCTGTGCTTGACTAATACCCAACTCGTCAGCTATTTCCATCTGTGTTTTACCAATCATAAATCTTTGTAGCAAAATATTTTTTTCTCTTTCTTTAATTTTCAAAAGAGCCCTTCTTAAAGAAATAATCATATCTTTATCACTATTTTTATCTTTAACATCAGCTATCTGGTCAAATAAATAAATTGTATCTCCACCATCATTATAAATTGGTTCAAAAATACTTGCGGGGTCTCTCATGGCATCCATAGCATAACCCACTAAATACTCAGGAATATCTAAAGCTTCTGCAATAACATTCGCCGGAGCCTCAACTCCATAATCACTTAAATATTGTTCTTTAAACTTAATAATTTTATAAGCCAAATCTTTCGTACTTCTACTAATTCTAACTGCAGTATTATCTCTTAAATATCTTTTAATTTCTCCAACAATTAAAGGAATAGCGTTCGACTGGTCTAAATTTCTTATAAAAAATATACTACTTTAGATATTGTAGTATATTTGTATTTCATTATCATTTACTACTACTTTATCAATTACTTCTAACACTATATTTCTTTGTTCTTCAAAAGTCATTGTTTTCCAAGCTGTATTCAAATCAGATATTACTACCTTTAAATTTTCACTTTTTCTTTCTTTTGCTTTTTCATCAGACAATTCCTTTTGAATTTTTTCTTTTTCTTCTTGTAATTTTCTTATTTTTTCTTTAGTTTCTTCTACTGCTATTCCTTCTGAAATGTAATCAAGTAAATTAATTACCTGTTTATCAATCTGTGCTATCCTATCAATTCTTGCTTGTGAAACATTTATATCGTTCATATTCATATTATGCCTAAATTTACTTTCATCTAAAGACATAGAAATTAAATCTTTAATAACATAATCTTCTATTTCATAATCATAATATCTTCTGTTATCACAATTTGCATCTTTAATTAAATTTTTTTTCGAAGTTTGTTGTGAGTAGCAATACAGTCTAATACTTGATGTTCCAGCCTTTTGATATCTGTATTTTGCTCCACATTTTCCACAAACAATCTTTCCAGCCAATAAATAATTAGCGTGTTTATAAGTTACTGCTCTTTCCTTCATTTTTTGTTGCAATTTATCATAAGTTTCTTGTGTCATAATCGGTTCATGTTGTCCCTCAAAAATTTCATCTTTATAAGGTATCTTTCCTAATCCAACGGGAGAAGTGAATATACTTCTAACAGTTTGGTCTTGTAGTCCAAATAATGCACCGACTTGTGTCATTGGCATTCCTTGCAAATATAACTCTACCATTTTATTTACAATTTCTACCTTTTCTTTATTCGGAACTAAAATACCTTTTTTTTCATCATAATCATATGCAAACGGCAAGTTACCTGTACCATACCACAATCCTTCTTCTGCTCGTTTTTTTCTACCTATTCTAGTTCTTTCTAATATTGTTTCTCTTTCAAGTTGAGCAAATACTGATAAAATACCTACCATCGCCTTACCAAAAGGTGTATTTGTATCAAAATTTTCCTTTATTGAAACAAAGCCACAATCGTTAGGATTAAAAACTTCTTCTATTAAATATAATGTATCTTTTTGACTTCTTGATAATCTATCTAGTTTAAAGACAACCACTATATCAATTTTATGATCCTCAACATCTTCAATTAATCGTTGCATATCTGGTCTATTAATATTACTTCCAGAATATCCGCCATCAATATAAAACTCATAATTATCTATTTCGTGCATTTTGCAATAACTTTTCAAAAAATCCTTTTGCGCATCAATTGAATAACCTTCCATTTGAATGTCAGTTGAAACTCTACAGTATAGACCAGCTTTCTTCATTTTTCCTCCTTCTTGCTATATCTAACTGCAAAATAAATAAAATTACATCAAATTTAAATTATTGCATATTAAATATAACATATTTTTGGCTAAATTAGTATGTTTAGGCATTAAATTATAAAAAAAAGTAGTATCTTTATACTACACTATACTTTCACAAGAACTTTGTCAGTATTTGTTGTTGTTTTAGAAATAATTGGTTTTTGTATATATTTTTTTAAAATTTTATATACATTATCATTTAACAACATCGTTTCTTTAGTTTTTATTTCTTCGCCATTTTTATTATAACTTGTTACTCTCATTACAGACATATTATCATCTCCTATCTTAATAATGTTTATTTTTCTGATTTTTTATTCAAAATACAATAAAAAAAAGAACTATTTCTAGTTCCACTCACCACTTTTATGAAATTTAATTTTATTTTTGCAATACTGACACTGAAAAACATCATTCAATATTTCATAGTCAGTTAATTCTCTTAACTTTTTTCTGCAATTATGACACAAATATTTTGGGGAAAATTTATTTTCACCCTCCTTGAGAGTAAAAAGAAATCGTGAATACATATATTTACAAGTATCACATATCATTATTTTATGTCCATAATTTTCTAGCAATTCACAATTTTTTCTTTCTAATATTTGTCTTAATTCTTCTTTTCTATTTTTCTCATTAAATAAATTTAATAAATTTAAATCACTATTTAAATCTAATAGTTTGCTAATATTATAGATTTTTGAAATACCAACATCAAAATTATAAATTCTATTGCATTCACGACATTCAGCAGTATATATTCTTCCCATATCACACCTCAATATTATAATGTTCCAATAGTTTATTATTTAATCATTTTTCAAACTCTTTATTCGTTTAGCAATAGCATATCCGTTAGAAGTAGAATCAAACATTGGAATAACTATATTTGATTTAAAGTATGTTTCATTATCACATCTTATAATAATCTCACTGAAAATATCTAATTTTTCATTGAAACCCAACTTTTCAAATTTAGCCAACAATGTTTTTTCTTCAGATGAATAGGCAACTCCTATTATATTTCCTGTATCTTCATAAATATCTTTAGTATTTGTTATACCATTGTACAACATCACAAAGTATTGTAATAATACAGTACAAGCATTAAAAGGCAAACCTATACTTTCTAAATTAAATATTTTAACATTATTATCTTCCATTAAATCTGGATTTGCTTCGTTTTTATCATTTATTTGGTTATTATTTAATAATCCAAATATATAAATCAAAAATTTTAATTTACTTATATCTTCTTGATGTTCAATTTCTTCCATTAATTTTCTGACATTATCTGTCGTCTCAGTAATATACATAATATCATTCCTCCCTTACATATTACTTTTAAGTTCTTCAAGAACTACTTCTATCAATTCATCTCCAAGTATTTTTGACAATTCTACCGAACCATCATAATTAATTTTGTTTAGCATTTCGTTTACCGCAATAAACTTTGGCATTTTTTCTGGTGAATCTTCAATTTTATTAGTAATTAAATCTAGCACCATTTCATTTAAATAAGCAATAAATTCGTGATTAATATTCACTTGCTCTTTCATAAATTATTCCTCCTTTTAAAGAAATGAATTAAAGCCATTTTAAGAGTTTTTATTTTTTTACACTTATAACTACCTATAGCCTTATACAATGTTTGACATGGCTTAAATTAATAGCATTTAATGGCTTTTTTTCCTTCATTCCATTTATCACTTAAAAAAAGAAATTTTGCAAGTGTTTTTCGCAAAAAAATTATATAATTTTATCTTTCCAATTCTTGAGTTTGAATCAAATTATTCTCTTGAATTTCATCTTTCATAAAGTCATCATTACAAGTATCTGATTTTTTTGATTCAGTAGCATAATAGTTTTGTTCATTATTAGAAAAAATATTGTCAAATGCTTTCTTTCTAGGTATGTCATACTCAAAATCAATTAAATCATGGTATTTGCTACTTTGAAGAATAAAATTTTTAAATGTTTGGTAAATACTATCACTATCACATTTTATATAAGTTCTTTCTTCAGCATTATCAAAAAATTCATGCACAGATTCATAGTAAGTATCATTTTTACTATTATATAAACAAATAACATTTTCTCGATCACAAAATATTATCTTTTTAACTTTCCTCTCGCTATCTTTAAATTCATCATCCAGTAATTTTGATATATCTATCATTCCTTTTTGCGATTTCTCGGTTAGTTCCTTTATAGTAGTACAATCGGTAGTCATAAAAGCACTTTTAACTTCTCCCCTAATATTGCAAGATAATATATAGTCGTACTCTGGTGTTCCATATTTCTTTAATTTATCTGCTAATTTATTTAATAATCTATCCTTTAATTTCATAATCATCTCTCCATTTCTTCTTCGTTATTTTCTTCTATACTTTTTGTATTTTCTTGTTTATCTAAATCCAATTCACTATCAATTCTTGCTTTTTCTTTTTGCAATTCTCTTATTCTTTCTTGATTAGTAAATGGTTTATCTAATTCCTCCTTTATATCAATAAGTTGTTTTTCAGTGTAGGCGATTTGTTCTTTTACTGTGTCAATTTTATTGCTAAAACTTTTGAGCATATTTTCTAATTTTAAAATGTTACCAATCTCATTAATATTGCTCGTTTCAACTTTATATTTTCCAACACCTTTAATATATATAACTGGCTTATACCATAAACTATCTTTTAATCCAACTATATCAAATCCACTTATTTCACCTATTTTCGTTTCTTCATCAATCTTTAATGTTGAAAGACTTTTATAAAACATTGTACTAGCATCTTTTCTTGAGGTATATATTTTATCTCTAATTGTAATTTCAAAGTTATCAGCAGACAAATCTCTTACATTTTTTATATCTTCATTTAAACCATTTAAATACTGCTTTTGATATTTTAATTGTCTTGGCAATTCTGTATTATATTTTGATTCCAATTCAATATGTGATTTATCATACCTACTTTTAGATAAGTATAATTGTTTCAATTCATTTTCAACTTTAAACTTTTCTAATATTAATGGATTACCACTGGCAAGAGCTTTAACTTCTGCATAAGTAAGTGTATCTCTATCCAAATCTTCTGCTGTTCTACCACCGCCATTTGAGTTAGCCATTATTTGATTAATAAAAGTAGCCTTTGTTTGAATTAACTGGTATGAATAAGCATCAAAACTACCTTCAGTAACATATCTATATATTTCTACTTCTTCATTTTGATTTCCTTGTCTTAATATTCTACCTTCTCTTTGCTCTATATCCGATGGTCGCCACGGGCAATCAAGATGATGTAATGCAATTAATTTATCTTGAACATTCATTCCTGCTCCCATCTTTGAAGTTGAACCTATAAGAATTCGTTTTGTACCATTTCTCATATCTTCAAAAAGTTTTAATTTTTGAGGATTAGTTTTAGCATTATGAATAAACTCTATTTCTTCTTCTGGTACACCTCTTGCAATTAATTTATTTTTAATATCATCATAGACATTAAATTCACCATCACTTCTAGGTGTTGATAAATCACAAAAGACAAGTTGAGTTAACCTGTCTTCTTTATTTTCTAACCATATTCTATAAATATTTTCTACTGCCATATTTATTTTTGAGTCTGGTAAATCTGGCATACTTGGATCAATCATCCTTAAATCTAATGCTGCTTTTCTACCATCATTAGTAAAATTATCAATAAATTTTGCTAAATATGCCATTTCTATTAAACTTGGTCCTTGAGGTCCAGTTGGTCCAATATCTCCTTTTTCGCCTTTTATTCCATCAAAACCTTGTGGAATATAAAAATCTATTGTGTGAGTTTTGCCATCGTAAGTATCTTCAACTCTAGCTCTAGCATTAGCATCTAAAGTTTCTGTTTTACCTACCAAAATTCTATCTCCATTACCATCGCTACCTTTAGGTATGTAAAAATCTAAAATAGCATTGGTATTAGTTCCAGTATTTTGTACTCTAGCTTTTTGATTGGAATTAAGAGTATAAGTCTCTCCAACCTCAATAGTAGCAGGACCAGCAGGTCCTGTAGGTCCAGGAATTGGCATGCAAGTATAAATTGGCCCATCCAATTTTGCACATTTTACTTTTTTCTGAGCTTTTTCCAAATTATTCATATTTATTCAACCCCTTTAAAATATAGTATGTTAAAAAGACACTTTTAAATAATTACCATGCCTAAAATGTAAATAAAAAGTAAATTGATTTACATAGAGTTTATAGCATGATATAATAAATTAAAGATTATACGGAGGTAATATGATGAGAGATACAGAAGTGAGCAACAATGCAATTTGTAAATCAATAGAAAAAACAGTTGATGAAAGGATTCAAACTCTTCTTGAAAGAATTGAAAAAAACAAAGAAAAACTTAATTCAAACACAATTGGATTTGCTGAGAAAATGGGAATAAAAATCACTAACAAGCAATACGAAGATGAGACAAAAAAATTAACAGAATTAAATCAAGCTTTAGGAAATTTACATTTTTCTGATAGCAGTAATTATAAGATGCCTGAAACATTCCTTGAAAAATTAAATGATTTGGGAACTTTATTAATAAATGAAGAAATCAATGAAATAAGAAATGTTGTAAATAGCAGTCTAAGAAATGCAAATAAAGATAAAAAAGAACAAATAAAGACAGCAAGTTTACAAGTTCAAAAGATATTAAATAAAGTAGGGTTATTATCATCAGGATTTTTAGTAACAGATGGCTTAGAATATAAAAAATCGATGACTTATCAAGATGCAGTTTTAACAGTTGAGAAAAACCTTTTGAAAAAACTTACACCTGAATATACACCTATTCATAGTGGTGAAAAAGAAATAGAACTTCCTCATAGTGAAAAAATGTTGTTAGACTCCATTGAAAAAATGATTACAAATAAAGATTTTGAACAAACTAAAAGTACTAAAAACATAATAGAAAATATTTCTGAAATAAAAGATACCATGTTATTAAAAGAAAAATGTGGCAAGATTCAACTCAAAATTGCTAATTTAATAAATGAATTAAATTCAATAGTTGAAATCAATACTACGGCCATAAAAGAATATTTAACTAAACTAACAAAAAAATATCAAATAGAATTAAATAAAGCAAATGCATTTTTAGCTAAATTTGATTTTCAAGACATAAAAAAACAAATTGAAGAAAAGAAAGC
>ULMY01045772.1_pt1 | contig 34595 bp, 29 predicted proteins | sample 1951781 | NCBI WGS metagenome assembly ULMY01 (sample SAMEA4835563, study PRJEB28245) | human gut metagenome | biome: gut microbiome; material: fecal sample | place: Denmark | collected 2008
ATACACTGGGGGCCGAACTGACTTACAATCGCCCGAACTGGAAGTTCGGAGCAGAATATACTTGGACCGGCGCGTGGTATGGCGATTATACCGACAAGGCACGGGTGACCAACACCCATCTGGTAAAGAATAACCGCATCGTACTGACTGCTTTGTTCCAGTTTTAATTTGTATCAGTTATAATGAAATAGCGAGAAGATGCATCGGTGGAGGATGCCGCTTCTCGCTATTTTTTTACAGTCATTTTTTGCTCTTTCTTTGCTATTTAGAAATTGCAAAATTAAAAAATGCATGGTCGATATCGTAAATATTTGATGAAAAATGCCGGTTCTTCTGCAAAGTTCATGGTTAAAGGCATGTAAAAGTAATAAATATTGAAATTATATAAAGAAAAAGTATTACCTTTGCATGAATACAAAAACATAGAAGATGGGACATCATCAATTAGACAGTTTAGACGAACAAATTTTGCGTATGATCGCAGGCAATGCACGTATTCCTTTCTTGGAAGTAGCACGTGCTTGTAATGTATCGGGAGCCGCTATTCATCAGCGAATTCAGAAGTTGACGAACCTGGGAATTCTGAAGGGTTCAGAATTTATCATTGATCCGGAAAAGATAGGTTATGAAACCTGTGCTTACATCGGTTTGTATTTGAAGGATCCGGAACAGTTTGACACTGTAACGGAAGCTTTGAAGTTTATTCCGGAAGTAGTGGAATGTCATTTTACGACAGGGCAGTATGACATGTTCATCAAGATTTATGCAAAGAACAATCATCACTTGCTGGAAATTATTCACGATAAACTTCAACCGTTGGGCTTGTCGCGTTCGGAAACAATTATTTCTTTCCGTGAAGCTATCAAGCGCCAGATGCCGATAATGGATCTGGCGAATGATGAAGATTAAAATCGCGACGCTTATTTTTGCGTACGTTCGTAATCCACGAAACTATAGGAGTAGAGATGCTTTTCGTCTGTCGGATGGCATTCTCTACTTTTTTCTTTCCATAGCTCCGGACTTACTTCCGGGAAGAAGGCATCGGCGGGTGCCTGCTCATCATCTACTTCCGTAAGATACAGGCGGTCGGCCAATGGGAGTGCTTCCGTGTAGAGAGTAGCTCCCCCGATGATAAATACCTCCTCGTCTTCCTTGCAGGTATGCAGGGCATCGGCCAGTGTGTGAAAACATTCCGCACCTTCAAAGTGCAGTTCCTGGCGGCTGAGTACCACGTTTCTCCGGTTGGGGAGAGCGCCTTTCGGAAGTGATTCAAACGTGTGGCGTCCCATAATGATGGTATGTCCGGTGGTCAGTGCCTTGAAGCGTTTTAAGTCGTTAGGCAGCCAGTAGAGCAACTTGTTCTGATAGCCTATTCCTCTTTTCTGGTTGATGGCTGCAATGATGGATAGTGTCATGTCTGAGGATTTTAATGTTTATACAGATACTTTTCCGGCAATGTGAGGCCAGGGATCATAATTCTCTAACTGAAAATCTTCATAGTGGAAGCTGAAAATATCTTTCACGTCCGGATTGATTTTCATGGTAGGCAGGGGGCGCGGGGTACGGGTGAGCTGCAGGTCTACCTGTTCCAGGTGATTCAGATAAATATGAGCGTCGCCGAGTGTATGAATAAAATCACCTGCTTTCAAGCCGGTTACCTGTGCCATCATCTGCAGCAACAGGGCATACGATGCGATATTAAAAGGTACCCCTAAGAAGGTATCGGCACTGCGCTGGTACATTTGCAGGCTGAGGCGGCCGTTGGCTACATAAAACTGAAAGAATGCATGACACGGCGGAAGATTCATGTTGTTCAGGTCGCCCACGTTCCATGCACTGACAATGATGCGTCGTGAGTCGGGATTATGCTTGATGGTTTCCACCGCTTCCGAAATCTGGTCGATGAACTTGCCGTCATAACCTGGCCATGAACGCCACTGGTAACCGTAGATGTGTCCTAAATCGCCGTTTTCATCTGCCCATTCGTTCCAGATTCTGACCCCGTTTTCTTGTAGGTATTTCACGTTGGTATCTCCTTGTAAGAACCAGAGCAGTTCATGGATGATAGATTTCAAGTGAAGTTTCTTGGTCGTGACAAGCGGGAAGCCCTCTTCCAGGTTGAAGCGCATCTGATGTCCGAACACGCTGATGGTGCCCGTTCCGGTACGGTCTTCTTTTCGTACTCCTTCCGTACGGATGCGGTGCAACAAATCGAGATATTGTTTCATGATTGGATTTTTTTGTTTGTGCAAAGGTAGCTAATTTTTTTGTATTTTTGCCGCCGTAATCAATTGCTGGAAACATGAATTTACCTTCTGATTTTATCCTCCGTACGCGTGAGTTGCTGGGAGATGCGGAGTTTGCTGCTTTGACTGAAGCATTGGAAAAAGATACGCCTGTCAGTATTCGTATGAATACTGATAAATGTGACCTTGTTCCGCTGGAAAGCACTTCTGTGCCCTGGTGTCGCGAAGGATATTACCTGTCCGGTCGTCCGTCGTTTACGTTCGACCCCTTGTTTCATGCGGGCTGCTATTATGTGCAGGAAGCTTCGTCCATGTTCCTTGAACAGGCGTTGCGTCAGTATGTGCACGAGCCGGTCACGATGCTCGATTTGTGCGCGGCTCCGGGAGGGAAATCTACTTTGGCCCGTAGCGTGCTTCCGGAAGGCAGCTTGCTGGTGGCCAATGAGGTGATGCGCAACCGTTCGCAGGTGCTGGCCGAGAATCTGATAAAATGGGGAAATCCGGGGGTGATTGTAACCAATAATGATCCGGCTGATTTTACAGAATTAGGACCGCTGTTCGATGTGATTCTGACAGATGTGCCCTGTTCGGGTGAAGGAATGTTCCGCAAGGATGAAGTGGCCGTGCAGGAGTGGAGCATAGAGAATGTGGACACCTGCTGGCAACGGCAGCGCCGTATTTTGCGGGATATATGGCCTTGCCTGAAGACCGGAGGCCTGCTGGTTTATAGTACGTGCACATATAATCGGGAGGAAAATGAGGACAATGTGGCATGGATTGCTCAAGAACTTGGGGCAGAGGTACTTCCTTTGGAAACGCAGCCGGACTGGCGCATTACAGGAAATCTGACCGGTTCGGAGTTTCCGGTTTACCGTTTCCTGCCTCATAAGACTACGGGTGAAGGTCTGTTTATGGCAGTGTTGCGGAAAACAGCGGATGAACCCGAGGTAAGTGTGCGGACAAAGACCAGTGGAAAGGCTTCCAAAAAAGGAAAAGGGGGTAAGGTGGTTGCGCTGCAAGTACCTAAGGAAATGAAAGCATGGGTGCAGGGAGCCGGAGACTATGCGTTTGAAGTGAATGACAGTGAAGCGATGGCCTTTCCTGCTGCCTATAAAGATACGTATGACCTGCTGAAGGGCCAGTTGCGCATACTGCATGCCGGAATTTCTTTGGGAGAACTGAAGGGAAAGGACTGGCAGCCTTCGCATGCGCTGGCTATGAGTACCGTTTTTGAGAGAGATTCGTTCCCGATGGCTGAACTGACTTACTCACAGGCCATTGCTTATTTGCGGAAAGAAGCGGTAGTACTTTCACCGGAAGTGCCGAGAGGGTATGTGACACTTACTTATCAAGGTCAGGTATTAGGATTTGCCAAGAATATCGGTAACCGTGCCAATAACTTGTACCCGCAGGAGTGGCGAATCCGAAGCGGATATTTACCGGAAATTATTCCGGATTTATTCGGATAAAAAATGCCTTTACGTTTACGCTAAAACGCAAGTACGTTTCGATTCAAACGCAAGTACGTTTTACTTGAAACGCAAGTGCATTTTAATCAAAACGCAAGTACGTTTTCCTTCAAACGCAAGTGCGTTTTTCAGGAGGAATTCAAGCGTTTTGATTAAAAGTATGCAACTTGCTGATATATAGAATATTATTCTATTTTAATGTGAGGGGAATTCCTTTATAAAAATCCAGTATTTTGGTACGGAACAGGTAGTCGTACTTAGCTTGTACACAGTCGGACACCGCTTTCATCCAGTTGGTCCGGGCCTCATTGTATTCCGTAGCGTTTGCTTTTCCGTACATGTATTTTTCTTTCATCAGCTTGAAAGAAGCTTCTGCTGCTTCATCTGCCACCTGACTGCTCTGGTATTTGCTTTCTGCATTGACGGCATTGTAGTAGGCTTGCTGGATTTCCTTGTAAAGTTTCTTCTTGGTTTCTTCCAGTTGCCAGTTTAACGTAGTCTGTTCAAGGCGTGCCGTACGTACCCGGTTGCGTGTACTCAGTCGGTTGAAGATGGGAATGCTTAACGAGAGTCCTACATACTGGCTGAAATTATCTTTCAGCTGAGAGTGGAAGCTCGGATTTTCTCTTCCCGATACATTATAATAGCTTGTTCCCAGACCGGCTCCGAAGTTTAGTTGCGGATAATAGGCGCTTTGTGCAATGCGGATGCTGCGTGCAGCTCCTTCCAGACGGTATTGTGCAGCCTTGATGGACGGCTTGGTCAGCAAGGCCTGACTGTAGATTTCGGCAGGAGGAGTCAGTGTACCGAACAACTGCTCAGGCTGGATGTCGGGAGAAACAATCCGGAAATTGTCGGGAGAGGGCAGTTCCAGCAACTGGCTTAAATCGAGCAGAGACAGACGGTAGTCGTTCTCAGTCTGCACCAGTGACAACTGGTCTTGTGCCACGCGCGACTTGGCTTCATACCATTCCGCTTCAGATGTCTTTCCATTTTTGAAATAGGCTTCCTTTTGTGCCAGCATTTCCTGACTTAGTTCTACCTGCTGTCGGGCTATCTTGACCAGTTCTTCGTTGAACAACACCTGCAAGTAAGCAGAGGCTACCTCAATGCTGATGTCTTCTTTGGCCTTGTTCAAATCTTCGGTGGCCGCTTTCAGGTTCAGTTTGGAGAGCGCAATGTTGTTGGGTATCTGCATGCCGGTGAACAAGGGTACGCTCGTACTCAGGTTGAGGCCGGTGTTCTGTGTGTTGATACTCTGGTACGTATTGTTGGCCTGCAAGCTTCGTCCGAAGTTGAAAGAGTGAGAGGCACTACCGTTCAGGTCGGGCAGACGGCTCCATTTGGCGGTGTTCAGTTCCACTTCGCTTTTGTCGCGTGCGGCTTCCTGTTGTTTGACGGTCAGGTTATGAGCAATGGCATAGTCGATGCAGCGAGTCAAGTCCCATGCCTCCTGTGCTTGTGTGCCATTGGCCAACAGCACGCTGATGCTCAGTGCTGTCAGTAATTTGGTGTTGATTTTCATGGCTTACATTTCTTTTTTAAGTCCGCGAATCGATTCGTTGGCTTTCAGCCCGCTTTTAATTTCGATATTCACTCCGTCGCTGATACCGGTCTGTACCTGACGGCGTGTAAACTTCTGTGTCGGTACGCTGTCCGTTAGCACATATACGAAAGTAGAGTCACCGCTGAACTCGATGGCACTTTCTGGTACGGTCAGGGCATTGTTGGCCCGCTGGAGTTCGATTTCCGCATTGGCACTGTAGCCGGAGCGGATGGTGATACTGTCGGGCACTGTGATGGCAGCCTTGATTTCGAACTGGTTGGCTCCGTTATTTTCTACGCTTTTAGGAGAGATGTATTCCAGTACGGCATCGAATTTCATGTCCTGCAAGGCTCCCAATGTGATTTTTACAGGAGTTCCTTCGTGAATACGTCCCACTTCTGTTTCGTCCACGTTACCTCTGAAGATGAGGTCGCTCATATCGGCCACGGTGGCGATGGTGGTACCGTCGTTGAATGTATTGCTCATGATGACTGAGTTACCTACCTTGATGGGGACATCCAGAATCAGTCCGTCAATCGTAGAACGAATCAGCGTGCTGCTGAAGGAGGCACTGCTTTTGGTGATACCTTCTTTCACGATTTCCAGGTTGTCTTTGGCTGCCTGGAGTTCTTCTCTGGCTTGTTTGGCTGCTAATAAAGTCTTTTCGTATTCCTCGCTGCTTACCAGTTTGCTCTGGTAAAGCTTCTCCATACGCTCCAGGTCGGTTTCTGCCTGACGGCCGTTGATTTCGGCCAGGCGCACACGGCTTTCGGCAGAGTTGAGCGAGCCTAATTCGGGGATTACCTTGACTTTGGCGATGATTTCTCCTTTTTTCACCGTTTCTCCGGCTTCCTTGTAGACTTCGGATATGATGCCGGAAATCTGCGGTTTGATTTGCACCTCATCGCGTGGCTCAATTTTTCCGGTAGCTACGGTGATTTGTGCCAAGTCGGTGGTTTTGGTGCGGAGAATATCGTAGGCCGTATCTTTCGGCTGCGATTTCTGATAAAGGAATACAAATGTGCCGATAAAGATGAGTGCAATCAGCACCAGCGAAATAATCTTGATGTACTTTTTCATATCAACTTTGGTTTTTTGTTTGTCTTGTGGTTTTATTTATTCGTCGCGTATGGCTTCAATGGGTTTGATACTCATGGCCCGGTAGGCAGGAGCCAGTCCGGCTAACAGTCCTAAAATCAGGAGGAGAGCACAAGCACCGATTGCCTGCCAGAAACTGATTTGAAATTCGGTGGGAGAGGTCGGGGTGGAGGTTCCCATTTCTGTCAGGTTCAACAGGAAGACGGCAAAGGAAATGCCAGCCATACCTGCCAGGATGGTCAGTACCATACTCTCGGAAAGAATCTGCGACAGAATGTCGTTCGGGCGTGCCCCGATGGCACGGCGTATACCGATTTCGGTGGTCCGTTCCTTTACTGTGACCATCATGATGTTGCTCACACCGATGGCTCCTGCCAGCAGGGTGCCGAGGCCGACCATCCATCCCAAAATCCGGATGCCGGAAAACAAGTTGTCTACCATGCTGAACATGGCTTCAGCGTTGACCAGAATAACGGCCTGTCCGTCGTCCGGATGAATCAGGTGGGCTTTTTTGACCACTTGCTCTACCTTTTTCTCTACTTCACCGATGGAGTATCCTTTACGGGCCGTATAGCAGAGCAGCTGCACGTTCTGTCCGAAGTTATAGTTCTGTTGCATGGTGGAAAACGGGATGATGACCGACGTTTCGGACTGTCCTTGTATGGAAATGTTTCCTACCGCCATGCTTACCCCGATTACCCGGTAATAGATGCCATTGACTTCAATGAACTTTCCGCAAGGGTCTTCCCCTCCCGGAAACAAAGTCTCGTAAATACGTTTTCCAATCACACAGACTTTCCGCTGGTCGCGTATGTCAATGTCATTGATGAACCGTCCGAACACGATATTCGGTTCTTCTATTTTCTGGTATTCCGGATAAAGTCCTTTCAGTGTACCTGAGATTTTATTTTCATTATAAATGGCATTGATGCCCCATTTGGCCAGTGTGGCGGTCACGGTTTCCAGTTCACTGACCTGTTTTCTCACACGTTCCACATCCTTGTTCTCCAAATCCCAGTACCTGCCTTGCTGAAAACCTTTGTAGGCCTTGCTTGTCTTGTTTGTACCTAAAAAGCCGGAATTGGTGGCAAAGCCTTCAAACTGGCGCGAAAGCATTTGCTGTAGCCCTTTGGCGCCTCCCATCAGGGAAATCAGCATGAATATTCCCCAGAAAATACCGAAGGCGGTCAGGAAGCTTCTGGTTTTGTTGCGGGTGATAGTGAGAAGAATTTCTTCCCATGTATCTAAATCAAATCGTCTCATGATTAATCTGCTCTAAGTGCTTCAATGGGTCGGATTCTGGCAGCTTTTCTTGCAGGGAAAAGTCCGGCCAGCGTACCGGCGATAACTAATGTCAGAGTAGCTTCTATGGCAATGGACAAGTCTACGGTCGGGTTTTCGAAAAAGGTCATCGAAAAGACACCCATGTCCATGGTCTGTTTACCTGCTACCTGATTCATGTATTCCGTCACGGCAATGCCTGCCACCATGCCGATGTAGCCGAAGAAAGTCGTGATAGTCACACTTTCCGAGATAATCAGCCAGAGGATGGAAGCGGGTTTAGCCCCCAAGGCTTTGCGGATGCCGAATTCGTGCGTGCGTTCGCGGACGGTAATCAGCATGATGTTACTCACTCCTACGATGCCGCTGAGCAGGGTAAAGATTCCGATTACCCAGATGGCAGTATGCAGGATTTGGGTGGCCGTCTGCTGTTGCAGGTATTGTGTAAAGCGGTTCCATATCCAGATAGCTCCTTCATCGGTAGGCGAGAACTGTTTCTTCAGCCCTAAAGCCTGCCGGTATTCCGCTTCAAATTGTTCGTTGGTCGGCTCATCGGTCAGTCCTTTGGTTGTAAATGTGATGTTGTCTATGCTGTCACCTTTCTGATAGATGGTTTGCAGGGTAGTGAACGGTACGAGAGCAGAAGGAGAAAAACTGTTCTGGTCGGTATAGATACCTACCACCTGATAAGGTACGCCTTGTGCGTTCAGGTATTTCCCGATGGGAGAAGTGTGAGGAAAGAGGTTTTTTACCGTTTTTTCATGCAGTACGATAATTTTTCGCCGCTCCTCCATGTCGCGTGCGTTGACGAAGCGTCCTTCTTTAATCTTGATGGCTTCAAGTGAAGGATAGTTAGGAAATACTCCATTGATTCCGATGCTGACAGCTTCTTTTCCATAAGTAAGAATGACATCACTTTTGCTGACGGTGGCACCGGTTTGGATGATGTGGTCAGGAAATGAAGTAGCAGTAAGTTCGCGGTCACTCTCTTTCAGGTAAATGCTGCGGCCCTCTTTCATTCCTTTGTAAGGTTGTGAGGTCATGCCCGGATAGATTTTCATGGAGTTCATAATCATGCCTTTCGACTGGTTCTCAAAGGCATGGATGAGGCCGTTTCCGGCTCCCAGTAATACAATCAGCATGAAGATGCCCCATGCTACGGAAAAGCCGGTCAGCAGGGTGCGCAACTTATTGCGCATGATGGTTCCGTAGATCTCTTGTATTAATTCTGTCATGGCTGGTGTTTTATTTCATGAATCCGTTTTTGCCAAATGGAGATGCATTGTGGTCAATGTTGTCTTCTATGCGCTCTATCAGTCCGTCCTTGATATGGATAATCTTATCGGTCTGGTTGGCGACTCCGCTTTCGTGGGTGACCACTACGATGGTCAGTCCTTCTTTCTCGTGCAGTTCCTTTAGAATCTGCATGACTTCTACCGAAGTCTTGCTGTCCAGTGCTCCGGTCGGTTCGTCTGCTAAAATGATTTCAGGCTTTGAAATTAATGCGCGTGCAATGGCTACACGTTGTTTTTGTCCGCCCGACATTTCATTCGGAAGGTGATGTGCCCATTCTTTCAATCCTAATTTATCCAGGTATTCCATGGCTAACAGGTTGCGCTTTTTCCGGCTTACACCTTGATAAAATAAGGGAAGGGCTACATTCTCCATGGCGTTCTTGAAAGAAATGAGGTTGAATGACTGGAAGATGAAGCCGATCATACGGTTGCGGTACTCGGCGGCTTTGCTTTCGCTCAGGTCACGAATCAGTACATCGTTCAGGTAATATTCTCCTGAATCATAGTTGTCTAATATGCCCAAGATGTTCAGAAGGGTAGATTTTCCGGAGCCGGAAGAACCCATGATGGAAACAAATTCTCCTTTGTCAATATGAAGGTTAATGCCTTTAAGTACATGAAGAGGAGTACCGTTGTAGTAAGTTTTGTGGATATTTTCTAAGTGTATCATTTGGTTTGTGTGAATTTGTTCATTTATCAGGTCTCGCAAAAATAAGAAAAAAGTGGAAAGCTTCAAAAAATAATGCGTTAAAAATTTGCTCTGTTTTTACTGATTATTTACTTTTGTCCGTAGATAATTAACCCTAAATAGAGAAATGTCATGACAATAAACATGGAAAAACCTTATGTGGTAGGTATGGACATTGGCGGAACAAACACTGTTTTTGGTGTAGTTGACTCACGTGGTAATGTGCTGGCTTCTGATTCTGTCAAGACACAGCAATATGATAACATTGACGACTACGTTGATGCTGTATGTAAGAAACTTCTCCCTCTGCTTTCGCAGTTTGGTGGAGCTGAAAAGATAAAAGGTATGGGAGTGGGTGCTCCTAACGGAAACTACTATAGCGGTACTATTGAATTTGCACCTAACTTGCCTTGGAAAGGAATCATTCCTCTGGCTTCAATGTTTGAAGAACGTCTGGGTATTCCGACTGCACTGACTAACGATGCCAATGCGGCTGCTATTGGTGAAATGACTTACGGTGCTGCACGTGGTATGAAAGACTTTATCATGATTACCTTGGGAACTGGTGTAGGTAGTGGTATCGTAATCAACGGACAGTTGGTTTATGGTCATGACGGATTTGCCGGTGAATTGGGTCATGTGATCGTTGATCGTAACGGTCGTGCATGTGGATGCGGTCGTAAAGGATGTTTGGAAACTTACTGTTCTGCTACAGGTGTGGCTCGTACCGCACGCGAATTCTTGGTACAGCGCACAGAACCCAGTTTGCTGAGAAATATTCCGGCAGATGAAATTCAGTCAAAAGATGTATATGATGCAGCTGTGAAGGGTGACAAGCTGGCTCAGGACATCTTTGAATTTACTGGTCGTGTTTTGGGACAGGCTTTGGCTGACTTCATCGCTTTCTCAAGTCCTGAAGCAATCGTATTGTTTGGTGGTTTGGCTAAGTCTGGTGATTACATCATGAAGCCGATTCAGAAAGCCATTGATGAAAACATCCTGAAGATTTATGCAGGAAAAACAAAACTGTTGCTTTCTCAGTTGAAAGATGCAGATGCAGCCGTATTGGGTGCAAGTGCATTGGGATGGGAAGTAAAAGAGAACTAATTTACTTTTGAATACAAAAAAACAGTCCCGGCAACTTGCCGGGACTGTTTTTTTTGTTGCTATTATCCTTCTGGACATGCTGCCTTCACAGGGGACATGCAGGAGGATAATAAATCTAATTCTAACCTAAATAATATTATGAAAAACCTTTTTTATTCGAAATGCAAAAATAAACTTTCTGTTTGATATATGCTTGTTTTTTTTGATTTTATCGATGAAAAAAATGTGTATCATTTTTCGTGATTGAATATTTTGCCTCCAATAAATGTAAATAATGTAAATAAAGTTTGTATCTTTGCCCCAAATTTATAATTGAAAATAATATGAGTTATAATTTGCTGAAAGGAAAAAGAGGTATTATTTTTGGTGCACTGAACGAACAGTCTATCGCCTGGAAAGTGGCGGAAAAGGCTGTAGAAGAAGGTGCCGTTATCACACTCTCTAATACCCCTGTAGCAGTACGTATGGGTGAGGTCTCTGCTTTGGCGGAAAAATTAAACTGTGAAGTGATTCCGGCTGACGCTACCTCTGTAGAAGATTTGGAAAATGTCTTTAAGCGTTCAATGGAGGTATTGGGCGGAAAGATTGATTTTGTACTTCATTCTATCGGTATGTCTCCAAATGTTCGTAAAAAACGTACTTACGATGATTTGGACTATGACATGTTGAGTAAAACATTGGATATTTCAGCCGTTTCATTCCATAAGATGATTCAATCTGCCAAGAAGTTGGATGCCATCAATGAATACGGTTCTATCGTAGCTTTGAGTTATGTAGCTGCACAGCGTACATTCTATGGTTATAATGACATGGCAGATGCGAAGGCTTTGCTGGAATCAATCGCTCGTAGCTTCGGTTATATTTACGGACGTGAACACCATGTACGTATCAATACCATTTCTCAGTCACCGACTATGACTACTGCCGGATCGGGTGTGAAAGGTATGGACAAGTTGTTCGACTTTGCTAACCGTATGTCTCCTCTGGGCAATGCATCGGCTGATGAATGTGCTGATTACTGTATCGTAATGTTCTCTGACCTGACTCGTAAGGTGACTATGCAGAACTTGTTCCACGATGGTGGTTTCTCCAGCGTAGGTATGAGTTTGAGAGCTATGGCAACTTATGAAAAGGGGCTGGATGAATATAAAGATGCCAATGGCAATATAATTTACGGATAATATTGAATGTATCGGCTTATTTTTATATTACTGAGTATAATCGTCTTTTCTGCTTGTCGTCCTGATAAGCAGAAAGACGATTTTTCGTTTTCAGAAATAAAGATAGCCCGATATGACCGCTTGCAGTATGAGGCAACTGTGCAGAACAGTTTCTTTTCCCTGCAACGGATGAATACTGAATTTTCCCAGGAAACGCGTCTGCTGATAGAGGAAGTGCTTGATTTGGGCTCTGTAGATATGGTAGACATGAACGACCGTCTGTGCGCTTATTTCTCAGATTCCATATTGGTACATTTAATGGAAGATGTGGGAGAGAAGTTTAAGGACGTGAGCAACATTGAACAGCGTCTGACGCAGGGATTCAGCAACCTGAAAAAAGAAATTCATGAGTTGCCGGTTCCGCAGATTTATACGCAGATTTCTGCTCTGAATCAGTCTGTTGTTGTTGGCGACAGCATTTTGGGAATCAGTCTGGACAAGTATATGGGGAGTGACTATCCTCTCTATCAAAAGTATTATTACGCAAACCAGAGACGCTCGATGTCGCCGGAATACATCGTACCTGATTGCTTTACCTTCTATTTGCTGGGGCAGTATCCTTTCTTATGGCAGGAAGGTCATCGTTCTTTGATGGATATTCTGCTGTATCGGGGGAAAATAGCCTGGACTGTAGAGACTATTCTTGAAGGGAATAGAAGTGGAAAGACGGCTTTGGGCTACTCCAAGGAAGAAATAAAATGGTGCGAACAGCACGAAAAAGAACTTTGGGAAGAAATCCGCCAGAATCATTACATGGAGACTACCGACCCAATGATTATTCGCTCGTATGTATCTTCTAACACACGGCTTCTGTTTAATGGTGAGAAGACTCCTCCTTTCTTGGGAATATGGCTGGGGATGAAGGCTGTAGAGCGATATATGAAGAAGCATCCGGAAATGACCCTAAAGAGTTTGTTGGAATGTACGGATTATTCTGGAATGATAAAAGAATTAAACTGATTGACTTAAAGATTCCTTATGGAAGTTGCATTGTATTTGTTGCCTGTTACTTTAGGTGATACGGCTATCGAAAAGGTTTTACCCTCTTATAATCGGGAGATAATTGTCAATATAAAGCATTTTATAGTGGAAGATGTGCGTTCGGCACGCCGTTTCCTGAAAAAGGTGGATGCGGATATTTGTATTGATGAGCTTACTTTTTATCCGTTGAACAAGCATACTTCTCCGGAGGCTATATCGGGTTATCTTGCTCCGCTTGCAGAGGGACACTCCATGGGAGTTATTTCCGAGGCTGGTTGTCCGGCTGTGGCCGATCCGGGAGCCGATGTGGTAGCTATTGCCCAGAAGCGGAATTTTAAGGTGGTTCCTCTGGTAGGACCTTCTTCCATCATCTTGTCAGTGATGGGCTCAGGATTTAACGGACAGAGTTTTGCTTTTCATGGGTATCTGCCGATAGAACCGGCCGACCGCATGCGCCGTTTAAAAGAGTTGGAGGCACGTGTCTATTCCGAGAACCAGACTCAATTGTTTATCGAAACTCCTTATCGCAATCATAAGATGTTGGAAGACATCTTGAAAACTTGTCGTCCGCAAACGAAATTGTGTATTGCAGCCAATATAACTTGTGAAGGAGAATTTATCCAGACCAAAACCGTTAAGGAATGGAAGGGAAAGTTACCGGAACTGAATAAGATTCCTTGTATCTTCCTGATTTATAAATAACATTTTATTTGAACTCTTTCCATATCTGGGCCACCATGTGGAGGCGGTCACATTCAATTCTTAGTTCGTTACTGAACTTTTCCGGATTTTGTCTGATGTCTTCACAAGTAAAGAAGTAGCCTTCCGAGAGTTTGAATTCATCTTCATGGCTGACGGGAAGTATATATAACTGTACGAAAGCCGGTGTACTGCCTTGTGTACGGTAGCTGAGGATAAGTCTTGGGAAAAACTTCTTCTTATGTGTGGTGTGAGAAGCTGACTGATGTTTTTTTATCAGGTTCTTTGCGTGACGCTGGCTTTTTCTTAACGGTCCGTCAAATAAAGTCTTGATAGGGGCATCCCAGATTACTGTATCTTCTGCATGCGGTGTAAGATATATTTTCCCGTTACAGATGGGAACAATCCGTATGATATGTTGCTCTTGAGGAGATTGTGTGGCAGCAATCTGTATTCCTACGATGTTAATAATTAAGCATGTTACGTAGATTAGTGTAGGAATCAGGTAGATGATTCCAAAATTGTTTTCGGGTGAAAAGGGTATCAGCTTGTTGTAGAGGAAAAACAACACGATTAAGTGGATACTGGAAAAAATCACGATTATCTTTGCTTCCAGTAAATAGGAGGAGGTGAAGTTCAGGTGAAACTTTCTTAAGAAATTCCGATAAATTTCCGGGGCTGTCACATGAATGAAGGCACATATTAACAGCATGAATTCCAATGAAGGGGTCAGGCTGTTCTTTGGGATGTATTCATATCCGGTGAACAGTCTTAAAAGGAAGCAGACACCGATTCCGATAGTTCCCTGCAAAAGAAAGAAATTAAGTCCTTTCAGGCGCAGCACATCGTAAAGCAGTCCCGCAATGCTGATAGCAAGTCCTGTTCCCAACATGGCGGTCGTTGGGAACAGATGAATGCCTATCAGTGTGATAATGATAGGAAGCAATCCAAATGATACAATTTTATCTTTGTATTTAAGCAATAGATTCATCGTTGAAAAGCATCTGTTGATAAAATTGCAACAAATGGAAAAAGAAAATTGTTCATTGTCTGCGGAGATGTTTTTCAGCATGGTAAGAAGAACGGACCAGCGGACTGCTTTCTACAATTTCAAATCCTTTGGCTTCACCTATCTCTTTAAATTTCTTGAACTGGTCTGGATGGATGTATTCTGCTACCGGATAGTGCTTGGCAGTTGGTTGCAGGTATTGTCCGATGGTCAGTATCTGGCAACCGTTCTGTAGCAGGTCATCCATCGTTTCTTCTACTTCTTCTGTGGTTTCTCCCAGCCCCACCATGATACCGGATTTGGCTTTTAGTCCATTGTCTGCAATCTGATGGATAACTTTCAGGCTGGTATCATAATCAGCTACACTTCTGACCTGTGGGCTGAGACGGCGGACGGTTTCCAGGTTGTGTGAAAGAATATCGGGACGTGTTTCAATGACCTGTTGCAATAATTCGCTGTGGCCTTGAAAATCGGGAATAAGTGCCTCTATGGTGGTGTCAGGACACAATTTTCGGATGGCCATCAGGGTGGCAGCCCAGTGTGAGGCACCTAAATCCTTTAAATCATCCCGGTCGACAGAGGTGATGACCGCGTGGTCAAGCTTCATGAGCTGGATGGACTGGGCCACTCTGAGCGGTTCCTCCGGGTCCAATGGGAGAGGTCTTCCGGTTTGTGTATTGCAGAACTTGCAGGAACGGGTACAGATGGCTCCTCCAATCATGAAGGTGGCGGTTCCTTTCCCCCAGCACTCACCTAAGTTGGGACAGCGTCCGCTGCTGCAGATGGTATGAAGCTTATGAGTATCTACAATGCGTTTGGTTTCAGTATATCGGGCATTAGTGCCAATCTGGATTTTTAGCCAATCAGGCTTTCTGATGTGTGTCATAGTGGTAAGATAAAAGAACAAAGAAAAACAGATGACACCAGCTTCTTGTGACTGGTGTCATCTGCTAAATGAAATATTATAGGTTCTGCAGGAAGAAATTAGCCACTCTGTTCATCAGGTGGTTGCGGGTATTTCCTCCGAAGATACTGTGATTACGGTTGGTGTAAATCTGTGTATCAAACTGGATGTTTGCCTGTACCAGTGCTTCACTGTACTCCATGAAATTCTGCAGGTGTACGTTGTCGTCTGCACTTCCATGGATGAGCAACAGCTTTCCTTTCAGCTTGGATGCACGGCTGATGGCAGAAGAAGCCTGGTAACCGTCACCGTTTTCTTTCGGTGTGCGCATGAAGCGTTCGGTATAGACTGAGTCATAGAATCTCCAGTCTGTCGGGGCGGCAATGGCAACTCCGGCCTTGAATGCGCCAGAACCTTCGCTCATTGACATCAACGTGTTGTATCCTCCATAGCTCCAGCCCCAGATACCAATACGGCTTCCATCTACGTAAGGCAGAGTAGAAAGATATTTAGCTGCTTCAGCCTGGTCGGTAGCTTCTTTCACGCCGATGGAAAGGTAAGTACATTTTTCGAATGCAGCTCCTCTACCTCCGGTACCGCGTCCGTCCACGCAGACCATGATATAGCCTTTGTCGCACATTACAGCTTCAAACATACCCCCGTCACTGAAGCTTCCGATACCCCACTTGTCGAGTACCTGCTGAGAACCGGGACCACTATATTGGTGCATGATTACCGGATATTTCTTGGAAGGATTGAAGTTGGCCGGTTTCATCATCCAACCGTTCAGTTCTACTCCTTCGCTGGTCTTGAAAGAGAAAAACTCTTTTGTCGGCATGTTCAGCTGAGCTGTTTTGCTTTTCAGTTCTTTGTTGTCAAGCAGTGTAGCCATTTCCTGACCCTTGTTGTTGTTCAGTGTGATAAGGGTAGGAGTCTGCGCACTGGAATACGTATTGATGTAATAATTCAGATTTTTGCTGAACAACGCACTGTTTGTTCCGGTACGTGTAGAAAGTTTGGTCTTTTTACCCTTTCCGTCAATCTTGTACACCGCAGTGCGCAAGGGGCTTCCTTCGTTGCTGGTGTAATAGAAAACATTTGCTTTCTGGTCCCATCCCAGGAAATCTTTTACCTCAAATTCTCCTTTTGTGATTTGTTTCACCAGGTTTCCTCCAATGGTGTACAGGTAAAGGTGGTTGTATCCGTCCCGTTCACTCATCATGACGATGTGTTCCGGATAGAATGCAATGTCTGAATAGGCTTGCTCTTTAATGTACTGCTCTGCTTCGTCGCGGATGGCTACTTTGCAGATGGCACTGCGTGGGTTGGCCATATAAAGGTCGAAGCGGTTCTGGTGGCGATTCAATGTCATGATGGCCAGCTTTTCCGGATCATCTGTGAATTTGATGCGAGGTACATAACCGTCAGAATCTACAGGAAGTTCCATTTTACGGGTTACACGACTTTTTATGTCAAAAGAATGTACGCTAACCTTTGAGTTTACAACTCCTGCTTTGGGATATTTGTAGTCATAGCTTCCCGGATAAGTGGTGTATTCTGTTTTTTCCGGAGCCATACCCTTATACCATGGGAAAGAGTACATAGGAACCTGGCTTTCATCGAAGCGGACGTATGCAATCATTTTACTGTCTGCACTGAAATCGAAGGCGCGGTTATAGCTGAATTCTTCTTCATATACCCAGTCAGGAATACCGTTGAGCACCTTGTTGTACTCTCCGTCTTTCGTTACCTGCGATTCGCTGTTACCGAAAAGCAGTTTGATAAGGTAGATGTTGTTATTGCGCACAAACGCAATTTGGTGACTGTCGGGTGAGAACAAAGGAACCTGTTGCGGACCGTTGTTTGACAAAGGTTCAAGTGTACGGTTTCTCACGTTGTATATATAATATACAGCTGTGAACGAACGACGGTAGATCGGTTTGGTCTCCGTTTGAATCAATATCAGGCTTTCGTCCGGTGACATGATATAGTCATCGAAACTTTTCAGCTTGTGGTTGCGGGCAGTGGCTACGTCAAAGATGGTAGCAACCTCTTTACCGGTCTTAAAAGAGTATTTGACGATTCGTTTGTGGTCCTTGCTGATTTGGGTGTAATGTTCACCGTCCAGCATCGGTTTTAATCCCTGTATACTTTGTGCGCGATAGGTGCCGTTGGCTACATCCTGTAGCGTTACCTTTTGTGCCTGCAGACTAACCAGGCACATTAGCGCATAAAAAAGTACAAAAAGTTTTTTCATGACTGTGTTATTTAAGTTTTACATTTATTCTTCTTTCTGAATTCCTTCTTCCGGTACAACTTCGGATGTTTTTTCTTCCTTGGGCTCTGCGGGCGTATTTTCCTTGTCTTTGATGCCGAACAGCCAGCGGAAGAAACGAACGATGAAGTTCCGTTTTTTCGGTTTGACTTCTGTGGCTTCAGAAGTAGACAATGAGGCAGCTGTTTCTTTTTGTATGGCTATGCTGTCAGCAGAGGCTACTAAAGTTGTATCCGTGACCAGTGTATCCGTGATCAGTGTATCTGTGACCAGTGAGTCTGCAGATGGCATAGGAATAACCTGAAGAATCGTATCCTGCGCAAGAGAGTCAGTCGGAACTGAAGGTACCGCGATACTGTCTTTCTTTATTTCAGGAGCGGGTTTCGGAGCAACAGGAGGAGCAGGTTTCGGCTTCTTGAAAGGAACCGGAACAGAATATTTACAGCGTACGTTAACTCCGTGTTCCTGTGCTGGAATCCAGTCGGGCATCACTATGATGGCATCCAAAGCAGCCGTATCCAGACGTGCGTCCAGCCCTCTTACGATACTGGGAGAAGTGATACTGCCGTCTTTTTCTACAATGAATTGAATCATGACCGCCCCCTCTTTCTGAGTTTCCTCGGCCAGTTCCGTGGTATGCGCCTTTCTTCTGATATAGTTGAAGAAGGCTTTCATGCCTCCAGGATACTCCGGCATTTTCTCTACCACGTGATATACCCGGTCAGCTCCTTTCTTTGTCATTCGTATTTCCAACGGCTGGTTTGGGTTCTGCAGGAAAGATTCGATGTCGAGATACTTGTTTTCCATACGTTCTGCTCGTATCATAATCAGGTGACTGTAATCCGCTTCAATACTGAATTCACCCTGCGCATTAGAGAATGTGCGTTTCCCGGTTCCCTGGATGCTGATTTCTGCATGAGGAACGGGCTTGCCTCCTTCTTTCAGCACGCCGTTTACCAGTAATGTCTTACCGCTTTGCTTGAAGCGTGCCAAATCCTCTGGACGGTCTATGCGGATAATCGTGTCTTGTGCTGCTTCGTCCAGTCGCAAGGATTTGATAGTTCTGTTCTTATCTGTCGGGAAGTAAAAATTGGCAGTACGAACGTAATTGTTGTCAATGGATTGTTCGAAATCGATGAGACCTTGTTCGTCGCTGATATACTCGCTGCTGTAGCCTGCCACTTTCAGAATGATACCTTGTTGTGGTTCTCCTCCGGTATTCAGTACGGTAATTCGGAAACGCTGTTTCTTGTTTTCTAATGGAGAAGCCCCCACTTGAGGCAATGTAACCAGGCAACATATCAGTCCGGCGAATATATAAATAAGGTGTTTCATAAGCTTGTTTATAAATATTCGCAAAGCTACGAGTATTCTGGGGTATTCACTCTTGTTCAGGTGTTAATAAAGATAAATTATCCGGCCTGGTAAAATTTACGAAGCCGGATAATTGAACTAAAGTTTGGTTATCTGGATGTCTTGGCAACCAGTTTTCGTAGCCTGAACATACGCAGACGTTCCATGGCATGTCGGCGGCTCAATATGATTTGTCGCCGGTAGACGATGCAGGTTGTGAAGAAATATACGATAGCTTGTATCCAAAGTGCCTGATATTCGACTAACACTTCCGGAAGAGTTGCGCCCATGTTGTTGATTCTTACAAACCCGTTGATACCGAACGTAGATGGGAATATCCAGGAGAATACTTTCCAGAACGTAGGTACGGCAGCTCCCGGCCAGGAGATTCCGGAGATGAACAGGAGGGGCACGGAGGTGAAGACATAAATCATCAGACACGACTCTCTGTGATGTATAAAGATGGAACAGGTCATCGCAAAGAAAATGCATGCCAAGATGTAAGGCACCACAAAAGCCAGTAAGGTCATAGGCTGTGCAATTTGTACCAAATCAAACAGTTGCGGTACAAGGCAGAGCACATACGCAGCCACTAATGCATAAATCAGGAAATAGGCCAATGACTTTCCGCCTACGATGCGTAGCGTACCTTGATACTGCCGGCTGATGGGGACCAAGTCTTTGAAGCGGTTATTCTCACGGGCAGTTCCTGCTGAAAGTCCGATGCCTAATAATAACGTCTGCTGTATAATCAGGATGAGCACAGCCGGAATCAGGAAGCTGGCAAATCCGTCTTGCGGGTTGAATAGCGATACATCTTCGTATTCAATGGGAGCCGTACTGATCTCATCCTGCCGTTCCGTTGTATTTCCCATCCGCTGTATCTGGATTTTTTTATTTAAAGTGAGTGAGGCGTTGGTACTTGCCAATACCAGTGCTTTGTAGTATAGCATACCACTCATGTCACAGTAAATACTGACTGTAGTCTGTTTGCCGGAAGCGATATCTTTGCTGAAACTTTCCGGAATGTAGAGAATGCCATATACCCTTGTTTCTTTCAACAGGTTTTTCCCTTCTTCCATATCCGCACAATGCGACTGGATATGCACATCGGCACTTGCATCAACCGTACGGATAAACTGGCGGCTGAGTGCTGTATTGCTGTTGTCTATTACCGCTACGGGCACTTCGCGTACCACCTCATTGGTATAAATAAAGGCATATACCAGCGGGTAGGCCAGCGGGACAAGCAAGAAGAAAATAAGTACGCCCTGGTCTTTGAAAACGGCTTTCAGCTCCTGCTTGCATATATGGAAGAGACCTGCAAAGCCTTGTTGTATGGTTTGTTTTAACGATTCTTTTTTCATGAACGCAAAGGGTTAAGGAATATAGACATAATGCAGCATGGCCGTGCGTATCCTTTTCAGGAAGAAGAAAGGCAGGAGCATGAACAGCAGCAGGGCGGTAACGGCATGCCAGGCATAAATGACCGGATAACCGTTTAAGGCCAGATTCACGTAGAGCAGGAAATAATGCCGCAAGGGGAACAATACGGATAAAGCCTGCAGTGTAGGGTGCATCGCCATGACCGGGAAAGTGAATCCCGAGATGGAGAATGAAATGACTCCCCACAGAGAAGCAGCACTCAATGCCAGACGGAGTGAACCGAATAAGCCGAAAAGGAATACACCGAATGCCTGTGAGGCAAGCACCAGCAGCAGTCCGGCTAACAGCATCGGGAAAATCCCACTATGACACGGATAGTGCAGAAATCCGTATAAGTACACGTTATAGAACGTAGCCATGATAAAGAACGTCACGGTTTGAGGAATCAATTTTCCCACCAGTGCCGTCACAATGGAGTTATCGGCCAGTTGCATCAGTTCCTTTGAAGTCTTTTCCTTTAATTCTGTTCCGATGGTATATACGGTAGTCAGGAAAATAAGCAGCATCAGAATGCCCGGAAACAGGGTATTACACAGGTACACCGAGTAGTTCAGCCAGGGGTTGTTCAGTGCATGGGTAGAAATGACTACCGGTTGCAGGAAGGCAAGTGCCTGGTCTTCGGTGGCTCCTTTGGCTAATAGAGTTGCTTGTCCCACAGCTGCAGAGGCTAACTCCGACATGGTTCTCTGGTCCTTGTAGAGCAAGGAACCTGCTATCAGGTAAGAATAGTTGACATAGAAAGATACCTTAGGCTGTCTGCTGGCAAGGGCTTCTTCGGTCGTTCCTTTCGGAATGTAATAGAATGAATAAATCTCTCCGCGCTGTACGGCCTGTCTTGCTTCTGTGACACTTGGGTAATGCGCTACAATCTGGGTCTGCTGAAACGCGTCCAGGTTGCGGATAATGTTGCGTGTCGTGGCGGTGTTGTCGAGGTCCACCACTCCTGCAGGCAGATTGGTCGGCAGCCCGTTTTCCATCAGGGTGGTGAAAAACAGGAAACAGAACAATGGAGCGATGACCATGCAGAACAGGTACATCGGCTTGGTGGCAATGCGGAGAATTTCTCTTCGCATCACTTTCAGGTAACATTGATAGGTGGTTGTCGACATGTGGATTTATTTTTCAATGATAGCAGACATACCCGGACGTAAGTTTTCTACAGGCTGTACGGGTTTTGCCTTTACTTCAAAAGTCTTCAGGTCAAACTGACCGGTGGTCTTGGTGGCTTTCCATGCGGCATACGTACCTAAGTCCTTCATGACTGTCACCTGGAATTCAGCTTCTTTTTCCAGGGCAGGAACGTAGGCTTTAATTTTGCTTCCTACGGTGAAGTCTTTCAGAAAATCCTCACGTACGTTGAATGTCACCCACATGTCATCCAGTTGGGCTACGTTCATGATGGGAGCACCTGTACCAACCAGTTCACCTACTTTCGGGAAGATTTCGGCCACTTCTCCATCGGCAGCTGCCACCAGGTAAGTTTCCGATACGTAAGAAGAAACCTCGGCTACAGCTCCTTTGGCACGTTCTACCTGTGCGGCAGCCATGGCCTTGTCTTCGCGTTGTGCACCATTCTTGGCCATTGTGTACTGTGCATTGGCAGCACGTTCGGTCGCTTTCATGGCATCGTATTGTGCTTTTGCTTCATCTCTTTTCTGTGCGGTCATTACCCCTTCTTCGTACAGGCGGTTCACACGGTTGTATGATTTTTCGGCAATCTCCAGTCCTGCTTTGGCTTTCTGCCACATTTCGTATGCAGCCTGCAGTTGCTCGCTTCTTGTACCTCTCAGGGCCTTCTCGTTCAGTGCCTGTGCAGCCTGTTCGGCAGCTTGTGCCTGCGATAATTTAGCCATTACATCCGGAGCCTCCAGAATAGCCAGTGTATCACCCGCTTTCACTTTATCTCCTTCGCTGACAAAGAATTTCAGGATACGTCCTGGTACCTTGCTCGATACCCTGTATTCTGTGGCTTCAGCCTGGCCTTGTATGATTTCAGGACCTTTTCCTAAGGTGAAGAATCCGATGATGCTGACGATAACGATTACGGCTAACAATGTAAAGAAAGCCAGCATGATATTGTTGCGTTGAGTCTTTTCCATATATCTGTATTATTTTAAAATTCCCATTGATTTGTTCAAATAAAGTTCACTCATTTTGACGTCTATCTGTGCGTCTATTTTTCCGGCTTGTGCCGAGAACCAGGCAGTTTGTGCTTCCAGCACGTTGCTGGTCGGAATGACTCCTTCCTTAAATCCCAAATTGGCATAGCGCAGGTTTTCTTCTGCTTTCTCCATATTCTTTTCGGCTAAAGCTAATTTCTTGGTCGATTCGTTTACCTTATAGGAGTTCTGTGTCACCTGGAGTTCCACTTTTTCTTTGATATCTTCCAGCTTGTAGCGGGCGATGTTGGCTTCCGCCTTTGCGGCCTTTACCTTATAGATACCTTCTCCCCAGTGGAATACAGGGATTTTTACTACTACTCCGGCAGCCCACATGCCGCGGAACTTATTTTCAAATCCGTTGACGAGCGACGGGTTGGTCACCAGATAATTGGCGGTCAAAGCTACAGAAGGAAGAAAATCCGCGCGGACTACGTTTACTTTCTGGCGATAGATTTCCGATGCCAATTCCAGGCTCTTCAGCTCTTCACGGTTACTGAGTGCCGTGCTAACGTTCGCCTCCGTATAGGTGTTGGGGAGGGGCAAGTCTTTCATGCTTTCATCGGCCAGTTGGAAATCGGTTTCCAACGGAAGACCACAGAGCTGGCACAAAAGCATTTTTGAGAGGTTCAAGCCATTATCTACCTGCGTAAGCATCATTTCGGCTTCGTTCACCTTCACTTTGACACTTAATCCGTCGGCTTTGGTAGCCACTCCTTCTTTTATCATCTTGTCTACGTCCGAATCCAGTTTCTGTACCAGCTCCAAAAAATTCTCTGCCAGTTTTTTCTTATTGACGAGTGAGATGATTTGCCAGTAAATCTGGTCCGTCTGTAGGATAAGGTCTTGCATACCCGTGGCATGCTGTGATTCAGCCAGACGTTCTGCATATTTGGTAATCTTGTTGTAGGCAATGATTTTTCCACCCATAAAGAGAGGCTGGGTGAGGGTGGCAGCTCCCACCGTCATGTTTCGGGTATCTGTACGGAAGGCATCCACCAGACCTTGTCCTACTCCGTTTAGTCCGGCAGTCAGTCCAGGAATGACTCCTTGTAGAGGTTGTAGTAATGAACCTAGTACAGGGTCGGAGGCGGCAAGTTGTTTAATTTGTTCTTGCAATTGAGCACCTGCGGTAGTACCAATATTGCTGATACTTTGTTTTTGTTCATCACTGAGCAGGGATATTTCTTTTTGCGTGCGCATATATCCCCCTGTAAGATCAATTTTAGGCAGATAATTAGTGAATGCAGCCTTCTTCTCATAGTGGGCGGCATTGACTTTTTCCTGTGAGATTCGCAGCTCTTTGTTGTTGGCCAGAGCGAGCGCCCGGCAACTGTCCAGAGTAAGTACTTGTTGGGCATAACTGCTGAGAGTTGCGCCAAGCAGTAAGAGTAAACTTGTAATTCTTTTCATTACTGATGCTGACTTTTTATTTGGTTGCTTATGCAACATTGCAAATGTATGACATTAGAACAAATAGTCAAAGCGTTTTGTTGAAAAGAATCAGTAATAAATATAATTTTTTCTGAGCGTGTGTCTTACCGGTTACTTTTATCTTTTTATCCGGTTGTAATGAGGTTTCCGTGCAATGGGGTCAACCAGCAATTGTACATGCTTGGAAGTCCGGCCGCGTCCGGAGAGTGCAGCGGCGTCAGAACCTTCCGGAGCGGTAACTGCCGGAAAAGTGCCGTGAGCCATTTTGTATCGCACCGGTTGCATGAGCTGGTCTTCTTCCGAACCAAAGTCGCCTAAGTCTGTTCCATAGTTCTCCTCGATTTCAAAATCCGGCGACAGTCCTTTCTGGAAATAGTCGTAATATCCTTGCGAGTTGCTCAGGTAGGTGGTGGTGAGCCATAATTCAATGCCCGGCGCCTCTTCGCTGGTAAACAGTTGCTGGGCCACATTCTTTCCGTAAGTGGCCGTGCCTACCTGAAACAGACGGCCTTCCATGTAGGGCTTCAGGCAGTTGATGATGATTTCCGAAGCGGAAGCCGTATTTTCAGATGTGAGCACATACAAGTTCTCGTAAGAAAGGTTCACGCCTCCGGTCAGAGGACTGGATTCGAAGTTCAGTGTTTCCGTTTTATTTATTTTGTCATTGTAAGTCATGTGCAGAAAAGGCTGTCCCATGGCGGTAGCCGGTGCCAGTGCCGAGCCAAGCTCGTGTGCGGTGTTCACATAGCCTCCCGGGTTATAGCGTAAGTCCAGGATAAAATCGTCAAACTGCTGTCCGCCCAATTGTGAAAGCACTTCTTTCAACGCTTTCGTGTCTTCTCCGAATTCATTGTACAGCAGGTAGAAGGCTTTTCTGTTTCCGGAGGAGATGATGCCGTACTTGAGCACATCCTGCTCTTCTACGTAGCGGGGCTCCGGCATCTGCACCACTCCGAGCGTATCGAACTCTACGTAGTTGAATTCCGGGTCATCCACGTTTTCCGGATAGGGATTGTATTTTCCCAATGTAAAGCGATGGGCTTTGGTCGGGTGGGTGATATAGGTGGAGTAATTACTGATTGATATTTTTTGACTGTCTATAGCGATAATCCAGTCTCCCCGTTTTAATCCGGCTTCTTCTGCTGGCGAATTAGGTTGGACATATAATACTCTTAAAGCATTGAGTTCACGTACGAGAGCTGCCTCAAAGCCAAAGCAGGGATAGGTGCTGGTGGCACGTGAGGTCGTGAGCACGGAGTCTACATGAGAAAACACATAGCCGCCCTTCTGGTCTTTAGACGATACCGCAGAGGCCAGGAAATCAGCGGGCTTCTTGAAAAAGTCCAGTTTCTCTTCTGCCGGAATATCTTCATAAAAAAGATAGTTTTCCTGCATCACCTCGTAAATCCATGTCTTGGTGGCAATCAGGGCATAGTATTCTCCCGAGCGGTCTTCTCCGCAGGAAGATAGCAGGCCCATTAGTGCAAGCCAACCGTATATCAGGTGACTGATGTGCTTTTTCATGTTTTCTGAAAATTATTTCATGCGGAATGAACCCTGACCGATCATGCTGCCGTCGGCGAATATATACACGTGGTATGTACCGGCCGCCAAGAATTCTTCTACGTCCCAGTATACCGTAACCGTCTGTTCTTCACCCGTGTATTCAATGTATTTCTTGATAGAATAGCTGATGTTGCGGTCTTCAAACTTGAACTGGTTGCTCGGACTCTTGGTCAGCACTTCGTTGTCCGGTTTGGCAATACGTACATAAAGGGTCTTGTTACCCGTCTGTGCCGTAATGTTCTTCACGATGGTGAATGAAATCGCAATCTTCTTGATATTCTTTACACGTTCCGTATCGCGTCCTCTTTTGTTCAGTGTCTGTACCCGAATGTTGGTGGCATCCAGCTGGGCAGCCAGTGATACTTTTTCATTCAGGCTCTTAGTCTCTTGTGACAGATTGGAAATCTGTGCGGTAGCAGCACTATATTTGCTCTTTACTTCCTGATTTTCCTGCATCAAGGCAGCATTGATTTTGTTCAGGGAGTCTATCTGCATTACGTAGCTTCTCAATACGGCACGTACGGTTTTCAATTCTTTTTTCAGTCGCATGATTTCAGCTGCATCGCTGGTTTTCACCTGACGCAGTTCCTCCAGCAGGCGCTGGGTTTTCAGCTTTTCGCTTTCCAGCTTTTCGCGCAAGGAGTCATTATTTATCTGAATCTGCAATTCGTCGTATTGGGTAGCAAATGTGCTGTATTCATTTTCCATCTCTTGTTTTTCCACCGCAAAGAGCTGACTCATTTCTTTGTTCTTGCGAGCTTCATTTATGGCAAAGAAAGATACTGCTGCTACAATTACAGCCAATATAATGATGGCGATGATAAATTTTTTATTGTTCATGGTTCCAATTTTTGCATTTGGCGCAAAAATACAATATTTATGAATACCTTCTTTTTATTTTTAGAAAAATTATGGGGATACCAGGATGGCAGGCAGCGTTTCTCCTTTCTCCCATAGGCAGAAGGTGAGATGGGGGAAGAGCCGCTTTCCGCTGTCGAGTACCCATTGGTTGAGTATGGTCGGCAGTATTCCCTTCTCTTCTGCGGTGTGACCGTAGTATATGATGGAATCGGAAGGATTGCTTTCTGATATGTTTCCTATCGGCGTTCTGGATGATTTTTCATAATAGCAGCAACGGATTTTTGCGTCAGTGGCTTTCAGACAGATGGCATGATTTTTATCACCTTCATTTCCCTTGAGATAGCAGTTCTGTATTTCTCCGCTTTGGACGATATTGCAAATAAATCCGCTTGGATATTGGGCTTGATTCAAGTTGCAGTTGCTGACGACGCAATTCATTATTTTACCGTTTTGGTTATTGCGGGTTATTCCGCTGCCACAATACAGTTCGCTGTGGAGATAAATTTTATCTGTATGACAGTTGATAATGATTCCCTCATTTTGGTAAGATAGTCCTCCGAAATCCAATGATGGATTTATATTCTCAATGCTGCAGTCACGGAGGATACAGTGATTCACTTCTCCTCGGTTCAGCCCAATTAAAAATGCGGTTTTCTGGGTGTCTTTGTCTTTGCTGTAAACGGCTTGGTCCAGAATCAGATTTTTGACAGCTCCATTTTCTGATATTCCGCTGAAAAGTCCGGCGTAATAATTCCCTTCTACTGTTTGTGTGAAATGTAAATTGCTAAGGCTATGCCCTTGTCCGTCGAAAACATCTTCAAATAGTCTTTTTTCGGAACTGGTCGCCGTCCCGTATTTCCCAATCATTTGTACCTGCGCCGACTCTTCTTCTGTAAAGGTCAGGTCGTTCAGCAGGTAATAAGTCATGTTCTCTCCCGTTTTTTCTCCAAATTCTTCCAGACTCCTTTCCCCGTAAGCCTCTCCGTTAATCAGGTGCGTAAAGGCGATAAAATCTTCCACCGTGGAGATTCCGATGTCTTCTCCGGTTAATTTTATCGCACAGGAATATTCATGTCCGGAAGAAAACGAATGGGTTTCCAGCCTGTTGTCATAGCACTGGCCGGTGGTTGTATGGATGCGAATGTCGATGGATAAATTAGCAGGAGGAACCAGAAACGCATATTCTCCCTGGTCATTTCTTTCCAGAAGCAGAGAGTTCGCTGTTTCCTGACAAATGACTTCCCCGGATTCGGGAATCACACTGACGACGGACAGGGAAGGAGTGAATTCTATCTGACTTATCTGACGGTTCAGCTTGTCGGATACATCGAATATCACACGTGCAAACAGATGCTGAAAGGACAGGTGAATATTTTCTCCGTACTGGGTAGTGGTCCGGGCATAGAGTTGGTCGCATAAGATGCCGTCCTGATAAAAAGACGAGTGGTTCCGGTACAGCGGCGGGCAAAAACTCATTCCGTCAGCAGATTGTATCGTGTCTTCCCACTCCAAAGGGGATTCTCCTTCCCACGTGCTTCCGTTGTAAGATAGCAGCAGTTCGTCGGCATGAATGCCTCCCTGGCTGTAGAAAGTCAGCTGGCTTCCAGCAGGCAAGGTTTCAGTGAATCCGTTGCGTGAGGGAGAGCCGAAATTACTCACATCTCCGCCTTGAACGGTGAGTGTGTTGTATCTGGTAGAAACGAATTCATTGGTACAGCCGATTGTCAGCAATAGAAAAAGTAGCTTCTGAAAGATATGTCTGTTCATGATTTTCATTTTGTTATATAAACGTAAATCTCCTTTTTCGTTTCCCTTTTCACCGAAAAACTTTACCTTTGCACGGATTTAAAGGAAACGTTTCACGAAAATATGGGAAAAGGAAAATTAGCGAAATTCGCAGATATGGCGGAATATCCGCATGTGTTTGAATATCCGTATTCGGTGGTAGATGACGTGCCGTTCGAAATGAAAGGCAACTGGAACCGTGATTTCTTCAAGAACGACCATCCGATTGTGCTCGAACTGGGATGCGGACGTGGTGAATATACCGTGGGGCTGGCACGCCGCTATCCGGAAAAGAACTTTATAGGAGTCGACATCAAGGGAGCGCGTATGTGGACCGGAGCGACCGATGCATTGAAAGAAGGATTGACAAACGCAGCTTTTTTGCGGACGAACATTGAAATCATCGACCGTTTCTTTGCTCCGGGAGAGGTAAGCGAAATCTGGCTGACTTTCTCTGACCCTCAGATGAAGAAGGCTACCAAGCGGTTGACTTCCACTTATTTCATGAACCGTTACCGTCGTTTCCTGGTTCCGGACGGACTGGTACACCTGAAGACGGACAGTAACTTCATGTTTACCTATACGAAGTACATGATTGAAGCCAATCATTTTCCGGTGGAATTTATGACTGACGACTTGTACCATTCCGGTATGGACGATGACATTCTCAGTATTCGTACGTATTACGAACAGCAGTGGCTGGACCGCGGACTGAACATCAAGTACATTCAGTTCCACTTGCCGCAGGAAGGCGAGTTGCAGGAGCCGGACGTGGAGATTGAGCTGGACGATTACCGGAGCTACAACCGGAGTAAGCGCAGCGGACTGAAAACAAGCAAATGATTCAAAACTGAAAAAGATATGACACTTTATCCGAAATTGATTATGGACGCACTGGCTACGGTGCGTTATCCGGGTAACGGAAAAAACATTGTAGAAGCGGAAATGGTGGCCGACAATCTTCGCATTGACGGCATGAAGGTGAGTTTCTCGCTGATTTTTGAGAAACCGACCGACCCGTTTATGAAATCGGTAGTCAAGTCGGCCGAGACCGCTATTCATACGTATGTATCGAAAGAGGTAGAGGTAACGATTGCTACCGAAAGCAAGCAGGCCGCTCGTCCGGAACCGGGCAAGATGTTGCCGCAGGTGAAGAATGTGATTGCGGTATCTTCTGGTAAAGGAGGGGTAGGAAAGTCTACTGTAGCAGCCAATCTGGCTGTGGCACTGGCTAAGTTAGGCTATAAGGTCGGTCTGCTGGATGCCGATATTTTCGGTCCTTCTGTGCCGAAGATGTTCCAGGTGGAAGATGTCCGTCCGTATGCCGAAGAAGTGGGCGGACGCGATTTGATTGTACCGGTAGAGAAATACGGCATCAAGTTGCTTTCCATCGGTTTCTTTGTAGACCCCGACCAGGCTACACTCTGGCGTGGAGGTATGGCCAGCAACGCCTTGAAGCAGTTGGTGGCAGATGCCAACTGGGGTGATTTGGATTATTTCGTGCTGGATACGCCTCCGGGCACCAGCGACATTCACCTGACCTTGTTGCAGACATTGGCCATTACGGGAGCCGTGATTGTCAGCACGCCGCAGCAGGTGGCGTTGGCCGATGCGCGTAAAGGTATCAACATGTACACCAACGACAAGGTAAACGTACCTATTCTCGGTCTGGTGGAAAACATGGCCTGGTTTACTCCGGCAGAACTTCCGGAAAACAAATATTACCTGTTTGGTAAGGAAGGAACCAAGCGTCTGGCGGAAGAGTTGAATGTGCCGTTGCTCGGACAGATTCCTATCGTGCAGAGCATCTGCGAGAGTGGCGACGCAGGAACACCTGCTGCCCTCGACGAAAATTCCATGACCGGTATGGCCTTTATGGAGCTGGCACGCAATGTGGTGACGCAGACAGAAAAGCGTAATGCAGAAATGGCTCCTACGGAGATAGTACATACGCATTAATATTTAAAAAATGTAAATAAGGGCGGTGGCAGAAAATGCGCACCGCTTTTTTTATGCCGTTTCAGGCTCTTTCTTGACGGGTTGTCGGGTTGTCACCGGTTTTTCAAACTTTCTATATACAGGTGTGGAAAAATATAAGCGTTGTATTTTTCCACACCCCGCGTATATATAGTTTATAAAAATGCCTGCCAACCCCGACAACCCGTCAAGATTCAGTCTTTTTCCTCTCTATGAAAGACCGTTTTTTCTTGTCTTTCAAAACGTCCTTGCGTTCAATTCAAAACGCACTTGCGTTTAAGATCAAACGTCCTTGCGTTTTACTTCAAATGCACTTGCGTTTTAGGTCAAACGCACTTGCGTTTTTTCTTTCCTGCTTTTTATGCAGAAAATTGGAACAATTTTCTTTACTTTGAATGAAATTGATAACTTTGTGAAACTTATATCTTTTAAATGTTCAATTTTTAATAAGTAACGACATGAATGATTCTTTTTTGGAAACACGACAGGTCATAAAACGCTATGCCGACCATACGGCGCTGGATGGTGTAAGCATCACGGTGCCCGAAGGACAGGTATTTGGTTTGCTGGGACCTAATGGGGCAGGAAAGACCACACTGATTCGTATTATCAACCGTATTACAGCTCCCGATGCCGGTGAGGTGTGGTTTGACGGACGACTCTCACGCCCGGAAGATATTTATTCCATTGGCTATCTTCCCGAAGAACGTGGACTTTACAAAAAAATGAAGGTGGGCGAACAGGCCATCTATCTGGCACAGTTGAAAGGATTAAGCCGTCAGGAGGCGAAGAAAAGACTAACCGACTGGTTTGAGCGCTTTGAAATCATGCCTTGGTGGAACAAGAAGCTGGAGGAACTTTCCAAAGGTATGCAGCAGAAGGTGCAGTTTGTCATTACCGTGTTGCATCGCCCCCGCCTGCTGATTTTCGACGAACCGTTTTCTGGCTTTGACCCGGTAAACGCGGAACTGCTGAAAAGAGAAATCCTGAAATTGAAAGACGAGGGACATACCATTATCTTCTCCACGCACAACATGGCTTCTGTGGAAGAAATTTGCGACCATATTGCACTGATCAATCATTCAAAGGTGGTGCTGCAAGGAGCGGTAACGGACATTCGTTCACGTTATAAAAGCAATCAGTATGAGCTGACGATGCAGTCTTCGAAGCCTTTGCAGAATTCGGATGCCTTTGAAATTGTCAGCAGTGAGGTGCAGGATGAGCAGACGGTAAACTATAAACTGCGGAAGCTCACTTCCATTTCCAATTCTGAGTTATTGTCACTTGTAGGTGCGCAGGGCGAAATTTGCAAGTTTACCGAATGTATCCCTTCCATGAACGATATCTTTATCCGTACGGTAGAGGGGAAAATCTAATCAAAAAATCTTTCAGCTATGAACAAGACATGGATTATTATTCAGCGTGAATTCATAAATCGGGTAAGCAAAAAGTCGTTTATCCTGCTTACCATATTGATGCCGTTCATTTTTGCGGCACTTATTTTTGTCCCGTTGTGGTTGTCTACGGTCAAGGGAGGAGACCAGAAACAGGTAGCCGTTATTGATGCCACCATGAAATACCTTCCTCAGTTTAAAGACGATGAATCCTGGCATTTTGTGGGAGTTCCTCAGATGGAAGCCTCTTTTCGAAGTGACTCCACACAGTTTGATGCCGTGGTAGAAATCAAGGCCGACCTGGCTGAACATCCGGAGGCCGTAACGATTTATTCGCGGAAAGAAGTTCCCAACAGTCTTTCGCGCCTGGTGAGTGAGACGCTTGACGAGCAGGTGCGTCAGGACAAGCTGCTGCATTATGACATTCCGCAGTTGCCTTCCATCATGCAGGATGTAAACCGCAAGTTGAATATCCGCACGGTAAAATGGGGAGAAGACGGGAGCGAAAGTGAATCCAATGCAGGAGCGGCTATGGCAGCCGGTATGGTACTGACTTTACTGATTTACATGTTTGTGATGTCATACGGAGGTATGGTGATGCAAAGTGTGATGGAAGAAAAAACCAACCGTATTGTAGAAGTCATCGTCTCCTCTGTCAAGCCCTTTCAGTTGATGATTGGAAAAATTATCGGTATCGGACTGGTTGGTGTGGCACAGCTGGCTATCTGGGCGGTGTTGATTATAGTATTGTTGGCTGTAGCCGGGGGTATTTCCGGTAGCTCTCCCGAACTGATGGGAGGAGCATCTGGTTTGCTGGCTACTCTTCAGGGACTGAATCTGGCCAAGATGGGAGGGCTCTTTGTCTTGAACTTTATCGGAGGGTACCTGGTGTATGCATCCATATTTGCAGCTATTGGTGCGGCTATCAACGGGCAGGAAGACTCTCAGCAGTTTATGATGCCGATTGTTCTTCTGTTGATTTTTGCCCTCTATGCAGGTATCTACAGCTCTGATAACCCCGACGGACCGCTGGCTATCTGGTGCTCTATGATTCCGTTTACTTCACCTATTGTCATGATGGTACGTCTGCCTTTCGATGTACCGGTGTGGGAAACGATGTTGTCAGTCGTTCTTTTGTATGCTGCCGCTTTCGGCATGATTTGGATAGCCGGAAAGATTTATCGGGTAGGTATCCTGATGTATGGAAAGAAACCTTCTTTCAAGGAAATGATTCGCTGGATTACGTATAAGTAAAAGTGTTCTGTTGAATCTTTTGAAATAGAAATGGCAGGTGTAAAAGGAAGCTTTAATCATTTACGCCTGCCATTTTTATGTTTTTTTGTTTCAATTATAGATGATAGATGAGAGATAATTGGGGGCTGGTCATAAAAATCCCCAGTTTAGAGCGTTTTTCGAACATCTTGCTTGGAATTTCAATCTTTTCATCGAGATGCTTGAAAATATAATATTCTACAGATATTGATATTTTCACCCCCAAATGTGTGTGGAATTTATACTCCACACCTATGTTTGAGTTCATACCAAGTCCTGATTTGGGAACTGAATATTTTTGGTCTTGGTTTATGGTACCTTTGTTTAAATAATGCGCGTATCCAATACCTAAATCGAGGTAGCTAATCATTCCTTTTAATAGTTGCGCCTCATGAACAGACGAAAATTGTGGAGCAAGATAAAAGATTTGGATATTTTCATGCAAGGATGAATTTTGTGCACTTTCCGGAAATGAGATTCCATGCATATAGTGTTTAAAGGCAAGCCCATAACCTATATATTTGTGATGTTTCAAAAAATCTATACCATATTGAAATCCGCGACTACTTTTTTTAGGATTGCTGTACCATAAAGATTCTCCTGTTCCTTCTTGATTGGCAGAGGCTATACCGAAATTAAAACGGATAGAAATGTCTTTTTGAGGAATTTGATTGTTCTCATCCATTTTCTTTGCATGCGTGGGCAGGCAAAATAAAAGGCACAATAAAATGGCGATTGTTCTCATGGTTACAAGGTTTGTAAGCTTTATTTGCAAATATATAAAAAAAATAACATACTATTTTCTGGTATGGATATTTAACTTATCAAATCTCGTTAGAGAGAACGTTTTTTGGTAGTATAGGAGTAGCTGTGTATAAAAAAGTAAGTCCCGAACATAAAGTCCGGGACTTACTTTTTTATGGAAATTATTTTTTATTCCTCTTCTGCTTCTAACAACAGTTCCATTACCTGGCAAGCTGATTTAGCCACGGAAGTACCCGGACCAAAGATAGCCATTACACCGGCTTTATACAAGAAATCGTAATCCTGTGCCGGGATGACACCACCTGCAAAGACCAGAATATCTTCGCGGCCCAGACGTTTCAATTCGGCAATGATTTGCGGAATCAATGTCTTGTGTCCGGCTGCCAATGAAGAAACTCCCACTGCATGAACATCGTTTTCTACTGCTTCGCGAGCGGCTTCTTCCGGAGTCTGGAACAACGGTCCCATATCCACGTCGAAACCACAGTCAGCAAATCCGGTAGCTACTACCTTGGCACCACGGTCGTGTCCGTCCTGTCCCATCTTGGCAATCATGACACGCGGACGACGGCCTTCTTTCTTCGCAAATTCTTCGGTCAGTTCGCAAGCCCGTGCGAAATCTGCATCCTTTTTACTTTCTGATGAATACACGCCTGATATTGTTCTGATAATTGCTTTATAACGTCCTACGACCTTTTCGCAGGCGTCAGATATTTCTCCCAATGTGGCACGTACGCGAGCGGCTTCTACGGCCAGTTCCAGCAA
>ULMY01045599.1_pt1 | contig 34539 bp, 47 predicted proteins | sample 1951781 | NCBI WGS metagenome assembly ULMY01 (sample SAMEA4835563, study PRJEB28245) | human gut metagenome | biome: gut microbiome; material: fecal sample | place: Denmark | collected 2008
AAGCCAGTGGGATTGCGGTAGCCCTATTTCAAATTTTGTAACGTTGTAATTGTTACAATTGCGATTGCAAAAAAGATAATCATGATACCTACTGTAATTACAAATGGTTTATTCTTTATCTTTATACCTTTATACATAACAATCGTACCTGCAAGCAATAATACAATCCCTATCACTATAGACGTAATATATTCACTGTTCATGATTTTCCTCACTTTCATATTTCAAATGTTCTTCTGAACCTGTTTGATTTTTCTGTTCCGTATCCAGAAAATCAAATATATCCATTTGTCCTTCAACCTCATAAAATTCTATTATAGGATTGCTATATTCAGAATGTTTTTGTTTATCATTTGTTTTATTACTATAATCTTTGCAGCATTTCATCAATTTCTTTTTCCACGGATTTTTTTTCAGTACCTATTACAGAAGCTATAATTTGTGGAAGTTCTTCTTTGGTAATGCCTCTTGATGCGAGTAAATGACCATAATATTCTGCCCTTGTCATAGACGGAGCCAATTTTCTTGCATATGTTTTAACCGTCTTTTCAATCCCTTTAACTTCGAGGAAGTTATCTTCTGTTAAAGACTGCACTGTTTTAAATAAAGTCACATTGTTCCATCCTTTTTCCTTGAGCTCTTCCGCCATTTGAGTCGCTGTCAAAGACACGTCTTTATCCCAGAGAAAAAGCATCAATTCTTCCTGTCTAGGTGATAATGTTCCTTTTGGTGTTTTCATATATTTGTCCTCCATCTTATGTATATTTATTTTATTTAATTTGTATTATTATAACACATATTATAATAGAAAGAAATATATTTATCTTCTTTAATCCACGGTTTTTATTCCTGAAACCAAAGATTTAATTATCATTATCGATGTCCTTCTTTTCCAACTTTATTTCGTTTGAATTGGGATCATAATAATAAAATTTATTATCTTTACTCATTAGTGGAAAATATTTATATTTAGTCGCTCCTGACAATGAGGAATCTTTGTGTACCCTTTTAAATACAATATGGCTATCTGAATCATAATATAAATCTGGAAAATCTTTGATTGGTTTTATATTATAAAGCTCCGTACTATTGGTAGGTTCCGTACTGTTTGCAGTAGAATTTTCATCTGCTTTATGGATACTTTCTGCTATTTTTTTGTACGGTAGTATAACATGAAGATAGAATGTAATTGGAGGAGCAACAGCAGATACAAAACAAGTGATTCCTACCAACATTAATAGAAAACCATCCAGATTTCCATTATGAACATCCAATAATCCAACACTTATAGTTAATAAACAAATACATATAATAATTGCTATCTTACGCATATTACTCCCTCACTTTTTCTCCTGTTATTTTCTTTCCAACGCCCATTTCTTCGCTCTCGCTTCCGTCAGTGTATGGTACCCATGTTCTTTTCGCCACAGTGTAAGATCTACCTGCCAGTTTTCCGGTAACTCATCCACATATTTCAGCAGCATCTCTTTTTCTTTCTTTTCTCTTTCGTCAAGGTATTCGAGAGCCTTGTTAAGATACCGGAGTGCTGCCGCGTAATCTACATCGCATCTGCCGATCCGCCATGATGTTACCTTACGGTTTGCAATGGCATACCGGAGTCGGACGGAATCAAGGTAGGTAAGGTTTAAAAATTCCCCCTTGAAAACTTCCATGTTTGCGCGTGCTTTCTTTTTGTGCGAATCGGTTCTCCAGTCATACCCACTGTCTTCTTTGACTTCGGAAATGAAGTAATGCCGTTCTGTTCCGACATGCTCTGCGGAATACGCTTCCCGTCGGTAAGCTTTCTTCTCCGAACTGAATGATTTATGCTCGCAGTAAAATCCCTCCTTTCCATAATATTCCACCTTCCACTTGGCATATTCCATGACATTCTCTTCGGTTACTTTGCCGTAACCACACAGCCCCATGTCGTTTTTAAGGACTTCCGTATGCGTGGAGAATGTAGGTGGTCCCTGCAGCTGCTTATACTCCTTACGGATGTAGTAAGAAGTTCCGTGTTCTGTGGTTTTCTCATCCTCTCTGTGCTCGATCACCATGCACGGGTAATCCAGATACGAAAACTTCCATACTTCGTCACGGTCAATAAGGTTGACCGGGTATACTTTGCAGTCACTAATACTTACATCGTGCGTCCGGTTTTTCTCGCCGCGTCCTCTGTCATTGTTGTACTTTTCATATCTCCGTTTAAAATCACCGGCATCATCCCTTGTGATCCGTTGCATGGTCAACACCATGTCACCTTTTTTGATTTTTCCGTTGGAAGAATCAAGAATATCCTGCCATGATCCATAGGTGTTATCCTCAATCCATCCGTCAGCCATGGAAAATACTACATACGGATTCGGTTTCGTGACGTTTACCTTTTCCGGAAGATGGATCAGCTTTCCATCATTGATGATTCCCTGCAACAATGCAAAGATAAAGAAACGGGAAATTTTCTCCTCACGGGAAGTCGACTTGTAAGTTTCTTCCGTTTCCTGTGATATGGTTTCTTCCTGTGGCGCAAAGAAGATATTTTCATCCTGGATGTTAATGCGGTCTTCATCCGTCCACCCCATGTACAGGTTTTTCCCGTCTTTGACAAGGATACCGATGGTATGTCCATGGTATTTCTCGTATTTCTGAAGCATGTTTGCAAATTTTTCGTGGTTCTTATATCCGATACCGCTCCGGCTCACTTTGACAAAGGAGACTGCTTTTTCACCCGGACAGAACAGCTCGCGCAGATCCTCACGGTTCTTGAGAATATCCTCAAACAACCCCGCATCATCCCCGTCTACGTTATACAATGCCAGGTACTTTCCAAGCTCCTCATCCATGTAGCGGAGTTTTTGGTAAAACACAACCGGGGCGTCTGCATCCGCATGTCTACCGGTGACAAGCTGTGTGAAATCCACAACCTCTCCTGTGATACATCTGATGGCATAAATCTGCGTATCCAGCACCGTAAGCTGGTTTTCCAGTTTTTTCTTCTCCTCTTCCAGTTCTGCCTGCTTTTTCTCGATCATTTCCCGGAGCGGGCGGTACTGTTCCATAAGCTGGCGTTTCATTTCTTCCAACTTTTCTTCCTGTTCCTGTTGTAATTTTTTCAGGGCATTCTCCTGCTCTTTTAATTTTTCTTCCTTACTGTATATGTCTTTCTTAACATCTGTGACGGAAGAAAATCCCTGACCTGAAGGAATAATGGATGATGCTGTTTCTCCTGCGATAGAACACATCTGATCCGGCGCGTAGTCGGAGTAATCCTTATATTCCTCAATTTCAAGAAACCGGCATGGAAGTGTATATGCTTCTTCCGTGTCCGCGCCGGAGATCACTGCAAACCGGTGCTGATCATCCAGATAGAGAAGATTAAGAGACTGCCCGATGGACTGCAGGTACTCTGCCATTTCAAGCAGATCACTCATCCATGAGCCTGTCCGGTCAAGGCTCTTGGAAAGTTCAGGAATCTGATTCTGCATCTGGTAAAATGCAATCTGCTCGGTATCTTCCCATTTGATATGATGGTAAGCGGCAAGTTCGGGTGACCAGTTTACTTTATGCCACTTCTTGAAATCACCGGATGCATGCCATTCCTTGAGAGCTTTGATATCTTTGATATGTACTTTTCCGATTGCTTGAAGTTTTCCCATTCTCTTTCCCCTCTGTCTACTCGCAACCTATTTCGGATCATTTATATAGTAGATTATATCATATATATACATTTTTGTAAAGAAAATAGTCCGCCGCGGACTGCGTTGGTATACAACAAAAAGGTGTATTGCAACATTGACTTGAAAATCATTGTTGCAACACACCTCATAAATTTTAATGAAATATCTAAGCAGATGTCAATGGATGAAATGCACCATTCGTATCCTGCTTTTGGAAAGGTGTCGCCGAAAACTACGACACATTATTTGATCCAAAGCTTAAGGATATTTATTTCATTTATTTTTTGTATGATTACTGAGCTTTCCCACAAGATATTCAAATTTTTGGCCCAGTGTATCCCCATACCTCCAAGCATCTGCAATACCAAACTGAATATCCATATCAGAAAAATTGCTTCAAATAAACCAAGACATCCAGATAGTATGTGGCTTCCTTCCTTTATTCCAGGTAATTTTTCTGTTGTATGTAACATATACAATACTATGCGAATCAGAACCACAGCTAAAATATAGGAAATTGCGATCAGAGCCAGTTGTATACCGTACTGCTCGAACAGCTTCGTGGAAACTGGACCTCCGGCAGAATTCCTTGCGCTGAAAACAATTTTATCAATGAAATTTTTTATAGGTGCTTTTATGAATGGGAAAATCGCATAAGAAACAGGTTTGCACAAAATTATTCCCCCTATGTAGGAAATAAAAGGGGCAACCGTGTTAACGGTTCCCCTTTTGGCTCCTGAATAAACCTGAACCAGAATAAAAATACATACAATAAAGTTAATACATAAAGACGTTGTAGAATGCATACTTTTTACTCCTCAATATTGATAACTTCATGTGATGTATGGCTTTCATCTTTTCTGGCACGTATGTTTTGAATTGCAATATTTTCGTAATGGTATATCTCAATGGTATATTTCCCTTTCTTCGCATAATCCATAAGATATTCCATTTTCCCAGTATCATGATCATATTCCATCTCGTAAGAAGTTCCATCTTCATATGTAACAGTTCCCCATACATCATCCTCTTTGTAGTCATCGCCGACAATATCAGCTGAAAACATAATAAATGAATCATCTTTTTTAAGAGTTTCTGTTTCTTTATCACAAATAGCGTCTTTTTGTGTATATCCAGATATAACTTCCGCATTTTCGACTTTTATATCTTTTGGATATATATTCATTGTGTATCGGCCGGCAACAGCTTTATCCAGAGTCACTGTCGCTACTCCATTTAATGCAGGCATTTCATAAACGGTCTGATCATCAGGAGCAATCAGCGTGCATATGATGTCATTATCTGTATACCCATTTGTATCGTAAGTAATTTGAAATACTGCATCCTTTGTATCTTCACTTACCAAAGCAAAATATTGCTGAGAGTATTGCGCAAACTGTTCGTTTTGTGATGTATAAAATGCATCGTTCATGTCAGCCTTTGCTTCACTCTTTTCTCCACGTTTAAAATTGTAATATTTAAAAAATCCTGCACCTTCAATCATGTAATAACCACTTTTAGCATCGTCCGGCATGGAGAATTTCAGATAACCGTTCTTTGTGTTTTCCGCTTTTTCAATAACATATGCCTCATAATACTGCAGAAACTTCTCATCTGCTTTTATAGTTGCTGTCTGGTAATATGTGCCGGCGTAAAATGTTAAATGATACTCTTTATTCTTTTTTAGTCCAGTAATGCATCCTGCATTGTTCAAATTTTTCTTGGTAACAGGTTTATCGTCAATTGATACAAGCCTTATTGTATCTGATTTCGCCCTTGATAGAATTTTACCCATATCTGAGTCTTCAATTGTATTCTTTTTTACAGAAAATGAAATATATCCATCATCATCTATTTCTGCCCCATATAATCCGAAAGAATATCCGTTGTATTTGTATCGCTGTATTTGCAAGGGCTTTAAGGAGCTGTTTTCCGACGCATATGCGATAATCTCTCCCCTATAGTAGTCAGGCATCAGGCTTTCATCCTTCTGCATCCAGTAAACGCTTTCCGGACTATATTGAGAAGCTGAATTTCCTTTTGGCTGATAAACCACATAGAATTTGGTGCCATTTTTTATATAGTACATGTCTGGCTCAATATCTTTTACATCAATAGGAACGATCTCATTTGGATCTGTCTTCTCTTTGAAAATCGCCTTGTGTCCGCAGCCAGTTATTGAAATTATGGAAAGCAACACAGTTCCAACCAGAAAAATACTGCGGAATTTTTTAACAATGTTTTTATGACTCATTTTTCTTTCCTCTCTTTTTGTGCTGTTTCGGGTATTCCCCATTAAGCACATTATAAATGGTTGATTTCGAGCAATTATATCTTTTGGCAAGAACCAGATAGGGCGTTTGTCCGTAATTTACAGTTATTCCCCTGCTATTTACAAAAGAATATGGTTCGTCATGTTCTTTCCGGATCATCCGGCACTGTTCATCTGTAAGCGTCCTTTTCTCCTTGTTCCACTCATTTCTTGCACCTGCAACAATATTGTCATAGGAATAATTGTTCTCCACCTTTAAGGTGATGATTTTGTTCCTGGAAGATTTTCCACTGAATGCCTCGTAAATAACATTTTTTGCGAGACGAATACATCTTTTCCCATCAATGTAAATGCTTATCCTTCCTTTATTTATAGGAATTTCCTTTCCAAGTGCATTAAAAATTCTTCCATTTCGGTACACAATATTACCATGATAATATCGAAACTCTTCATTCTCTAATTCCGTAGCTGACATATTACCTCCCTCTTTCCAACTTAATATTGATCAATGATTTCTATACTCTGACAAATTGACCAGATTCCAACATCAGGAAATATTTTAGTCCGGAAATTCTCGTATTTTTTTCTCTGTTCATTATTGCTTCTTTCATTGCCTGTCTACTTCCCACAAAATCTACTTCTTTTTTCCCGCGGGACCCAGCAACGTATGGAATGTTATAGTAAAGCATTCCTCTATGGAATGGCATAAGCGTAAATACACATGCCGGGCTTTCACTTCCCTGAGACTTGTGTACGCTCATGGCATACGCATGAATTAAAAGATCCAGATCATCTTTTTCATACAAAATGTCCTTATCATTTATGTTTGCATAAATTTGTACATCTCCATCATGATTAACAATTCTTGTTATAAAACCAATATCTCCGTTAGATGCATCCTCGGTATTAACCTTGAATTGCATGATAAGATCTCCCTCTCTAAAAATCACACCTTTTCTGGAAATTTCATTTTTGGCTACTGCTGCCGGATTCAATTTTTCCTGCAGCAAGGCATTCATATCGTTGATTCCTGCCGTATGTTCCCAATATGGACATAAGCACATTACATTGCCAAGACCATATTTTTTTGTTAATGCAACAACACGTTCCGCCATAATATTTTTTACATCTTCCATGGAATTGCAGTCGAAAATTTTGAAATCATCACTTTCTTTCAGTTGAGTGATTCCATTTTTTATTCTTTTGGCATTGGAGTTAATCTCCGAGTTTTCACTGGTTCTGTAAATTTTTGTTAACTTTGATACTGGGAAAGCCTTACTATCAATAACATCTCTTAATACTGCACCGGGACCAATGGAGGGAAGCTGATCAATATCTCCTACCAAAATCACCTTACAATTATTTTGAATAGCATGAAATAACGCATACGCGACATTGATATCTACCATGGAAAATTCATCAACTACAATAAGCGAATCATTAATCAAAACTTCATCTTCACTGATTACATTTTCTCTTGTTAAATGCAAAAAGGAATGTATCGTATATGCATCTATTCCTGTTGATTCTGTCATTCGCCTTGCTGCTCTTCCAGTTGGTGCAAGAAAAATGGTATTGTTCTCTGGAAATAAATAATGGTAGACTGCCTGTACATATTTTATTATCATGGTTTTCCCCGTACCGGGTCCTCCATCAATCACGGATAATCTGCTTTCAAGAGATCTTAAAATTGCATTGTACTGATCTTTGTCAAGTGTAATTCCGTCACTGGAAGAAATCTTTTCTACAAAGCGCTGTGCATTTTGGACGTTTACCGGATCGCAGCTTATCCCGCACATCATATGGGCAAGTTCACTCTCCTTGCGGTAAGTAGCAGCTGCAAACACATATTGACCATCCATTTCTGGCAGTCTTAGAATCTTAAGCTCTTTTTCACGTACCAGACAATAGACTCTTTCGTTTATTTCTTCTTTTGTATAGCCATCTTCCTGCAACAGTTTAAGAAGTTCATATCCAAACTTTTGCAATTCGATGCCTGTATCACCATTGTTTTCCTTTTGCTTAATGGCATAAAAGCATGCATATTTAAACCTTAACGGGCTTTTCATTGGGAAGTTTTCTTTTTTTGCTATTCTGTCCGCATCTAAAAATGTCAAGCCTCTATGCATGCAAAGGATATACGGATTTTCCCTTAGAACTTTCATTGCTGATGATTTGTATTGCTGATACAGTTTCATTCCATATTTTTGTGAAATACCAAAAGAAAGCAGATAGGAAACAATTTCTCTTGATGCTTTGGATTCCTGGTATGATTCTTTGATTTCCTCTAACTTCCGCTTAGTTATTCCTTTGATACGTAAAAGTCTCTCCGGGTATTTATCGAGGATCTCCATTGTTTTCCCGCCAAACATCTGATAAATTGCCTCTGCTCGCTTTGGCCCGATTCCCTTTAATATTCCACAGGAAAGGTATGTTACAATGCTATCTTTATCATCTGTAACATATTCCTTATAAGATGTCACAATAAATTGATATCCGTATTTTTTATTCTTTTCGTAATATCCTGACATGGCATACAATAGTCTTTCATTATCCGGTAATGTGGTACCCTTGCAAGCCACTTTGCCATCTTTTGTTTTAAATACAAATATGGAATAATCATCTGAATGAAACCGTTGGAAAAGAAAACGTCCATAAATAAGATGTGTATCCATTGACACAGGAGCATATCCTTCTCCAAGGGAATTTTTATCTGAAGACTCAGTAATCAGATAACGATCAGCTTCATTTTCTTCGTTATCCCGAAATGTCTTATATACAGCTTCATGTCCAATAACAAGCGATTTGCATGTATCCCAGTTTGATATTTTTTTGTTGACCTCTTTTCCGTCAATAGTTTTAATTGCGTATATCACAGTATCACCTACTTTTATATTGTTGATTATATCATATATATACAATTATCGCAAGAAATCGGAGATCATGAAAGAAACGATAAAACCATACTATAAAAAGCCACTATGCATTTTCCGTAAATACATAATGGCTTCGATTCTGAAAATTACTGCCAAGCGAATCTTTCTTTTATAGCACCCCAAAAGCTGTTTTTCTTTTTTTCTTCCGGTTTATATGTATGAAATTGAATTCTATACGGGTATTTTTTTCTCCCTGGTGGCAAAATAAAAACTCCAAGTGTAGGAGGAACCTTAGCCCCTTTCGGTTCTTCAATCTTTTTATGGACATCAGGAAACTGATAATAATACGCTTCTTCTATTCCCTGCCGGAATTCATCTGGCATCTCACCGGGAGCAAATGGACTCCGAAAAATTGCTACCGGAGCATGAACCTCGGATACTTCCACAGCCCCAAGATATGTACAGTTATCGTCACACCCGGCCAAATCAAGGATTTCCAATCGTGATGGATAATCAATATAACCGTTTTTTAAATACAGCCTTGATCTTCCATCCTTTATCTTAGTGTTATCTTTCATTGCTCTCATATCTTCTGATAAACTCATAGTTTCTCCTTTCCTATGGATTACAAATTCCACAAGGCGAATATCCCTTTTTAACAACTTCTTTTCTTGACATTTTAACCTTTTTTGTATTCTTCTTAGCCATACCATTTGTTCCTGAACATCCCGGTTTGTGGAATTTGTGCGATCTTGTATTGAGAATATATGTATTCTTTTTTGTGCTGTCAGACGCAGTGTTTTCTTTTTTTCCATTTTGATTTTTACTATCATTTGAAAAATAATTTGTGGTTTTTTCTGTTGAATAATAGCTGGATGTTGCATATTCGCCGCTATAATTTTTGGTTAAGTGGCTATCTCCGGTTTTATAATCTATAGTAATTCCCGGTTGGACATTATAACAATAGACGCAAAAACTGCAACCTTTCCCTTTATCTTCTACAGAATATGCTTCTGTCAGCACACCGGATGCAACCATATTTTTGCCTTCAAAAATCGGTGTAACACGGTAAAGAACATGATTTCCGGTTTCCTTAACATAGTCAGCAACCTTGTTTTCATATGGCAGCTGCCCATCACAGTTCATATAACGTGTTCCTGTAATCAAATTCTTTTCATTCGCATTTTCCCCGGCCAATTGATAGCCTATCAGATGACACCGGTTATACAGGAAATTTCCTTCTACATATCCATTATATTTGACGGTATGCCATCCAGACGGTTTAACAGATCCGATTTCACCTCTTTCCTCAGTTGGCATAAGCTCTTTGCAGATGTTTGCATATGCAACTCCACAACGGCTTAGTGAATCAAGTTCACTATAATTTTCAAAAGCATCTGTTCTTGTTTTATCCCTGCTGCTAAAATATGGTTTATTCTGGTTGATTTCTACAGAAGCGCTTCCAGAATAAGCAGGAACATTTTTAACATCGAATTTTGTTGCTGCCGAAACAGTTTTTGTTTCTGATACTGCCGTTTTAGGCTCAAATGCCTCAGAGAAATTATTCTGTTGGCATCCGGTAAATATCATTGAAATCAATAACGCCGCGGCAAATAAATTTTTTTTCATAAAAGAATCCTTTCGTTTGTAGTTAATGCAATCAATTTTCTTACCTTATATACGATATCATTTTTATTCTGAAATTTTTGTGTAGGTTAGATTATATTATTAATTTTTTTCCACATTTAGGGCAATAATTACATTCAAGTATGTAATCTGCACTATCATCGCCATAGAATGTTAAATAATTAGCACCTTGCATAAAGATTTCTGCTTTATTGTTTGAACCTGGTGATGTAAAGGTTATTTTTTGTTTTTCACATAAGTCACATTTTTTATTATTCATATCTTATTAAAACCTCCAAGGTGATTCATATGTTTCACAGGATTAGGTGACTTTTCTTCCGCAAATAGGACAATAAGCTATGCCATACAAATATTCTCTATTTCTCTTTTTATCGGAAATTACCAAGGTTCCTGAAAAAGTGGGTAAAGAAAATTGGTAATGGTTTGTAGGAGAAATGTTTTTTATTGATTGATTTTTTTCACAAAAATCGCACATCGTATATTTTGGGTTACTCATATTATATATGTATCCTTTCTTTTTCGCCATCTTTGACAATCGCAACCGCCTTTTTGCAATTATTTTTTTCATCTCTAGCAACTACTGGTCAATCAGGTTCTATTGAACAAACGAATTCTTTGATCGAATTATCGTATTTGCAAAATAGATTATACTGTTCCCGTATGCCCTACGGTGCAGTCTTATGTATATTTATGCCAACTGCATTTGCTTTCACTAATCAAATAAGTACATCAATAACACTTACGCTTCGATTGGACCGGTATATAAATCTGCAACCTGATATGCAGCTTTCAATTCGCCAATATCTATACGATCCTTCCAGTTTTCTACTGTCACATCTTCATCCAGTTCAACCTTCCTTCTACAGGCGAGAAGAAACGGCTTGTTTGCCATGTGTTCCCAAATACGACCTTCGCCTATGAGCGGAAATAAAGTCACAGATATATCCGGATCATCAAATGGATGTGTTGTCTGCATAAGTGCCGCAAATGGTATGAACTGATCTTCTTTGCTTAATTCTGGATACAATAGGATATCTTGATAGCAGGATGCGGATAAATCGTCTTTTTCTCTGTCAAGATCCAGGAACGCGTAACCCTTTAATCGTTCAACTAAGCCCGCAATTTCTTCATAGCTGTGGTTATGAAACATCAATCCGCCATACACCAAGGAAAACGGTTCTTTTTCTGCGGCATCCATATCAATTTTAAGATCTTTATCATCATTTTTCGCCGCATCCAGGTAATAATCAAATACCTGAACCTCTCTTGCGGATACTAATAGTTCGTGATCATTGAGGATCAGCTTGCAATACAACATGGCATCATCTTCATCATAGATACAATCTTCTGAATGTTCGTTTTTCCCTGTGTTTTTACAACGATGTAGATGCTCGATTAGATCGACCGCAGGAGTATTATCATACATTCCCACGCAATACAATTCACGCAACTGTTTGCAGTTTCCAAAAATACTATCCTCTACTTTGAACATTGAGCAGTCTGGAGCGTCAAAGCCTACCGTATTTCCATGAGCTTCGAAGTCCAATTCTTCTTCTAAATCAAATAAAAAAACGGGTTTGGACTTCATATCGGAATATAAAACTTTCCGGTCATTTGTAATAATATATAATTTGTGATAGGAACCCCATCCACCTCCAGTAATCGTAAACACATAGGCTACATAATTGAGATCTATTTCAAAATTCTTCAACATATCCATGAGCGCTTTTTCTTTTTTGCTTAGTCTTATCATTTTATTTTCATCCTTCCTATTATTTTACATTCTGTTCCAGCTAATCTGAAATTTGAAACAAATTCTCACCTAACGAGAAAATTGTTCCTCGTTAATCTCTGACTTATATTCCACCAAAGCAGCTTCAACTGCCTTTATTTACTTTGGTGCCATCTAAAGTCCTTATGTCGAAAAACCCGCTGCTCCTTCTGCCAAAGATAAAATACTGTTTTCCGTGGTATTTGACTTTTTCAAACAGCCGGAATCCTTTCACCAGGTACGGGGCCTGGTTCCGTTTGCGGATACCGCCTTTAAGGATCTTCTGTTTATGGATCTGGCGGTTATGACAGCGCACTTTCTTCTGATAAAAGACCGTACCATCACTCACAGCATCCGGGTGTCCGCTGATACAGCGTGCATCGATGAAGTGGTCCTTCGGCAGGTTGTGCTCTATCCTTGTATTTTTTGTGATATAGCCATATGTCATGTTTACCATGATGCCAAGCGGCTCGTAGGTCTCCTTTACCCTGTTGAAAAAGGTCCACCGCATGATACCCATAAATGCAGCATCGTTAAATTTCATGCCGCGCCTGATGTTTTTCGGCAGGCTTACGGTACCGTTATGATAACCCTTGTGACATGTTTCGCAGAGTGTGATCAGGTTATTCGGTGCGTTTCCTCCGGTCTTACGGCTTTCGATATGATGCAATTACGCACACCGAAATGTGGTTAAAATGCCTTCGCCAATGTTAAGAGAGGTTTATATGGATAAGAGATAAAGACACATCTTTATCTGCCGCACACTGTTCCACCCCAATGAAACTGTTTAATACGTCCCCTTATTGCTGCAGACTAGGCATTACATCTGCAGGTAACTATGTATTCTCTCTTAACGTAGTGCCCGAAGCACTTAGGCTAGTCAATATCGGGCCTGCATATCCACTGTGTAGTGGCTGAAACACAAGCCCGTCACTTTAGTGATGGGTTATTGACCTGCATAAGTACGCTACAGCAAGTATAACTGTAAGCCGTAACAGTTTGCGTACCGGCCAGTACCACCACGTCCGGCCAAGGAATCCTTTTATAATCCACCATCCCATCCGGGTTCCCTTGCGGAGATTACATCTACTGCAGGCCGGCACGAGATTTTTTAAATCATTGGATCCACGTATTCCAAACAATGCCGCCCTTCTGCGTACTGCCGGGTACTCTTCCATACAATGTACAGGGAAAATATGGTCTATTGTGATCTTCTCCCTTGCCAGTTTTCTTCCGCAGTACGCGCACCGGTATCTCCCGGATACTGTTTTATTTTTTGCAAAAAATTCATTCCGGTAATTCCTGCTCCTGGTGTACTGGGTTGGAACCGCGTCAAGAGACAATTTCCTTCTCCTGCAGAAATGGAACATTTTGTTTTTTTCCCATTTGGAACAATCTTTCTTTTCATAAAACCCGCGGCCATTCGACCGCGGATTGAATATGTACCGTTTCCACCACATAGAAAACCGATATCGTTTTACACTGTTTGACCCGGATCTGATCCGGATAGTATAGGTATTTCCCATAAATTACTCACCCAGTTTTTCCTTTAATCTCTTGTTTTCGTCCATTAGTGTTTTCAGCTGCTCTTTCAGGACCTCAATTTGCTTCATTGCATCGTTTTTGTCAAGAAGTTTTCTGTCTACCAGATTTTCTGCCGTGGCATTAGTTCTGCTCAGATCACTTTCATATCTCTTCGCCATCAGATCTGCATTAACTTCATCAAACCCGGCTTCCTTTGCGGCTTCCTTAATGTCTTCCGGTGTTACCGGATCATCTGCATTATCGTCGTTTTCTTTTTTATCAGCGATTGCCTGCAGTTCTTCATGCATATGGTAGATTTTCTCTTCCATATCACTTTCCTTTTCTGCAACAGATTCGAGAATCTGACCGAAAATATTCTTTTTTTCAGAAGCTGTGAGATCTGTGTTGCAGCATAATAGATCGTTCATGAAATCATGTGCCGCTTCTTTAGGTTTTCTGTTGTAAAACAGGCACTCATTGACATCCGGACAGCGGTCCGTAAAGGACGGGTACAGGAAACCAGCGTCCGGCATCTGCACTACCCAGTCTCTTTCCCGAAGATCCACTTCATCCTCTTTTTCGTAATAACTCAGCCCAGGCTTGGACAACTTAACCGGACAGATGCTGCATAAAATATACTCATAAACAATTTCGGATTCATCCAGTTTTTCGTTGTCGCTCGTCTTTGTCATCACGTCGTAGGCATCGTAAAACAAAATGATGTAATACGGCTCCGCTGAATCGTAAGTCTCGATCACACGGTCATAAAAAGCATTGAGAAGTCCATCATCTTCCAGATGACTATCTTTAATACCCATAAGAAGCTTTGTCATGTCTTCCTGCTCTTTTGATCCGCCATGCACATTTACATTAAGCAGTGCATCACCAACCTTACCGGATAATGTCTTGTTTGCAATTTCAAGGTATTTATGCATAACCTCATCGTCCAGATTCAGAAACTGCTTATTCATCGCAGCCTGTTTCTGCTTATTGGAATCCACATACACGCCGCATACACGCGGAAATGTTGCCCTGTCTTTCTTAAATCTTCTTTTTAGTTCTAAAACTTCTTTTTGTACCATTTTTTTCCTCCTGTTAAAATATTGCCAAAAATAATCATGTTATCTTTGTTACTTACTATTATCTTCTGTTGTTTGACAAACTGATCTCCGGAATCCAGTTTTCTTCCATCTTTCTTAACTTTCCTTTCGGAATACATTCTTTTAATGCAGATTCACTTGCTGTTGCCATGTCGATAAACCAGAAATCATTTCCATTCTGCATAATATCCATGGACCACTGTCCGCGCATCTGTTATTAGCAATAGCAAGGGAATCAATCTCCGGATCTTCAAGGAATGGATATGCAGCTTTAAAGTCAGATAAATCCGTGCCGAGTGACTTGAGGTAGTCTATGCGGCTGGCAACAGGCTCGCAGTATAATCTGTACTTTCTGCAGGCTGTGCAGTTCACGATCGCGTGCAACCAGACGGTTGCAAATAAAGCGTGTCGCTCCGTCATTCTTTGCAATGATCCGTTTCTGGACAACAGACGGAAATATACGTACTTTTATACCGATCACATATGTCATGTATTTCATGTTCCGCATGGACGTTCACCTCCTTAAAGCAAACTTATGTTTGGGTTAATATGTCTTTCCCGCACCAGACGTTCCTATTAAAACAGTATTACCATTTTTATATCGCTCTGTATTAAAATTATTTGGGCAAGTAATAGCCTTGGTATCCATATTTTCTCCAAGCATATATCCCATCTGTGATGATAATGTATCATGCCGGATTTTATTAAACCTTCTTTTAAACTCTAAAACTTCTTTCTGTACCATTTATTTTTCCTCCTGTTAAAATATTGCCAAAATAATCATGTTATCTTTGTTACTTACTACTATCTTCTGCTGTTTGACAAACTTCTTTCATCCGGTCTGTTAACAGTTGCAAAAGTTCCAGATCACCACAAATCTTGTTTATTTCAAATGTTTCTGACTTTTTATAAAATTTGATATTACAATCTGCCTCGATATCGTTTGACGAAATATAAAACCTTTCTGGAAAATGTTTTGTTCCGGTATGTACAACAACATATTTTTCAATCTCTTCGTTTTTTTCTTCAAGGTACAGTCCATAATGCAAAAACATTTGTTTCTGCACGGAAGTGGCATCTGGGTTTTCAAAAAGTATTGTATTTCCAAGGAGTGCAGACATTGTTTTAATCATGATCTCATCCCCAACGACCTCAACCTTCGATAAATCGAGATTAAAAGCGGGCGCGACCACATAGTCGTCGCTCTGATCGTTGTAGGAGACGCCGCCATTCGAGTTGACATACCACGCGCCGCCGCTACCGTAGACGGTACCAAGCCACGCATAGTTGTCGGGAGACCCGAACGAACAGGCGTTTTCCGCTGCTGCCTCCAATGCCTGCCAGTAGTTGCCAGAGCCAGGATGACCCCATTCCGTAAAACCAGCTTTTTCTTCGGAGATAAGGTACAGACCCTTGCCATAAGAAGCAGATGTATTTTCTGCATCCTTGATGGTATCGTACAGTTCTTTCATCTTGTTGTCATAGGCACTGATATCTTCGCCATCAATGGATTTAAAATAGTAATTGCTATTTCCAAACTGCGGCATTACAAAGCCCGGCCATTTTCCATGGGTTACACCATGGGACTGGATCACAGCGGTATGACGCTTGCTGTCCACCTCACAGACCGTCCACTTGTACCCGGCAAACTTGTAGGTTTTGCCAGGTTCAGGAGCATTTTTTGATATTGATTTATTTTCATTAAACATAATCCTTTTTTCATTATTCATTTTATTCCCTCCTAAATTAAATTTATTATTTATTTTTAAGTAATTTCATGTTTATTGTTAGATTAGAAGATTGTCTTTTGAAGACGGAAATGGCTTGATCACATCATGGTAAATGATACGGTTTCCTTCCATTTTTCCAGTTATCACCCTTTCATTTTCTCCAATCAATTCAGCCGGCATATAATTATACCAATTATGCTGATGCCATCCACCGTCTTTTGAATCTTCATGGGACATAAAACGAACTTTCATTTCATCAAATATGTAATACATCGACAATACACATGTCGGTCGATCTTGTGTCATATTTGTTTGAATTGGGAAAATTAAAGTATTTGTGTTTTCACATAATCCAACCTTGATTTTTAAAAGCATAAGATCCTGCTCGTCCAATTTCATAACGTATGGATATCCTAGTTTACTCACTTTTCTTCCATATTTTCGTGAAATTGTCTGATATCCGGTATTAGGATACCTATGATTTAATTTTTTATCATGAAGTTGCTTCCCTCCTAACGAAAAATCAAACGTCAGATCTTCCGTATTTTTATAAGGGAAATAACAACCAAAGTCAAAAATAACACAACATTCATCCTTTGCAAGCTGTATTTCGTTTTTTAATAAATCTCCATGCATAAAATATCCTCCATTTTCATTTGATAAATTTTTATGATTTTTAATTTTCCCTTCATCAATTTCTGGTTTATATTGTGCCGTTGCTTTCTCTTTCCTGCCTTTTCTCCTGCCGGACGGTATTTGCACAGAAGTGGCATCTGGGTTTTCAAAAAGTATTATATTTCCAAGGGGTCAGACATTGCTTTAATCATGATCTCGTCCCTAACAATATCAACTTTAGACAAGTCGAGATTAAAAGCGGGCGCGACAACAAAGTCGTAGTCCTGATTGCCGTCGGTGTAGACGTAGCCATCCGAGTAGACATACCACGCGTTGTGGCAGACGTAGACAGTACCGAGCGACGCGTTGCCGTCGGCAGCCCCGAACGACTGATAATTCATCGAAGCCTCTTTCAAAGCCTGCCAGTAATTTCCAGAGCCGGGTTCACACCATTCCGTAAAACCGGCTTTTTCTTTGCTAATAAGAAACAATCCCTTACCATAGGAAGTGGATGAATCCTCAGCATCCTTGATGGCTTCGTAGAGTGCCTGCATCTTATCATCGTAGGTACTAATATCCTCGCCATCAATATCTGCTGCATAAAAATTCCCGTTGCCGAACTGCGGTATTACATATCCCGGCCATGCACCACTTGTCACACCATGGGACTGGATTACAAGGGTTTTACCATTGTTGATCAGCTCACAGGCCGTCCAGTCATAACCGGAAAATCTGTATGTTTTCCCAAGTTCTAAAACATTGTTATTTTTTGTAATTTGACTATTCATATTTTTCACCTTTCCAACCTTATTTTGACAATTTGATTTTCAACAACCTCAACTTTGGACAAGTCGAGATTGAAAGCCGGCGCAACCACATAGTCAACGTACTGATAGTTGATGTTGTAGACGTGACCGAACCGGTCCACACACCATGCGCCGTAGCTGCCGTCGACAGCACCGAGCCACGCGATGCTGCTGGCAGCCCCGAATGACTGAGCGTTTTCCGCTGCTCCCTTCAAAACTTTCCAGTAATTTCCAGAGCCAGGTTCATCCCAATTCGGAAAACTGGCTTTTTCCTTGTTAATAAGAAACAATCCCTTACCATAGGAAGTGGATGAATCTTCCACATCCTTGATGGTATCGTACAGTGCTTGCATCTTATCATCGTAGGCACTGATATTCTGTCCATCAATGTCTGCTCCGTAATAATTGCCATTGCCAAATTGAGGCAATGTGTATCCCGGCCATTCCCCATGGGTCACTCCATGAGATTGGATCACAGCTGTTCTTCCGTTGTTAATCAGTTCACAGACTGTCCAGTTGTAACCCATGAAACTGTAAGTTTGACCTACTCTAAGTATTTGACTGTTCATATGTTCTCTTCTCCTCGTATGTAAGACAATATTTTCCCCCATTCTTCATCAAGATAAGAAAAATCAAGCTTCCCTTTTTCTCGAATTTCTTTTGCTTCTATCTTTGATAACTGGAAAGACTTTTCTTCGCAATATCCATCTTCACAAATTGTCACTTTTAACACGTTCCCTGTTAGAACAAATACTGCATTGTGATCACTGATAAATTCTTTTAACATTTTCTGTCTTTCAAGTAATTTTTCAATATCAATTGTTTTATCATACCCGTATCGATTTTTCTTATTTCTATCTATACATGGCGTACTGATTGGTATAATTCTGCATACAATATTTTTATATATTTTGCAAATTAGTATCGCTATTAGACATAATGCAATGCCAATAGCGCTCATATAACATATGTACGATAGTATATCGATTGAAAACTTCGTATAAACCCCTGCGCTTTTATAAATATCAAGGTTCATTATTTTCCTCATAACATTTCTATAAGCCAGCGGCTGTGAATAATCAAATATGTTGATGAGAAGGGTATACTTGAGAAGGATATACTCACAAAATAAAAAATAAACTAAAAATGGAAAGGATCGTAATACAATTTTTATTTTTTCATGCGATGTACCAGGTTCATCAGATAACCATTTTCTTCTTGTATTGTGGACTTCTTCAAATGTATATTTAGAACAAATAATTTTCATAGTTTCTCCTATCTGATCTCCGGAATCCAGTTTTCTTCCATCTTTTTTAATTTTCCCCTAGGAATGCATTCTTTCAAGGCGGATTCACTTGCTGTTGCCATGTCGATAAACCAAAAATCATTTCCGTTCTGCATGATATCTATGGACGTTGGTTAAGATTAAACTCACGCACAATGTAGTTATGCTCTTTGGCCATCTTATAAGTCATACTGTAAAGCTTTCCTTTCGGATCTGTACAGATCAAGGGTTCTCCGCACCGAATCCCTCTGTATAGCATCTCGTTCCTCGCACAGTCACATAAACCTCCTCGTACAGTTTTTAATGCCAAGACTTCCGGAAGTTTTTTCTTTTCCGGCTTCTTTTTTCTATTGTCCATAATTTTCTCCTTCCTATAATTTCAAGCCCCAAACTATTGATTTTTGGACTTTTTTCTTTAAACAATTTTGGTAATTTCTTCATCTAATTCTTATTTATTACATACACGTCGTTAACTTTCTCACGCTCTTTGATTGCTTTCTGTTGGTATGTGTCTCTAAGCTTTCAGTTTAGGTGTTTGACTCACAATATTGTTAATATAAATGATATAAAATATCAGAAGTATTTTTAGTTTTCCCCTTTTCCCAAGTAACGGGAATCCTGAAAAATGCTCTGGATTGTGTCGACAGCTTCTGAATTTCGATAATCCCCTTCTGACCACAATTTTTTGTATTTCCCATCTTCATACCGGTACATGGTAATTGTCGGCATATCAAAACCTACATTCGTGCCATGATTCACAAAATCCAGCCCGGTTGTGTCAAAATTCACGGAAGCAAGTGTAGCTGTGATATCATCAAAATGCTTCTCAAACATTTTTAAATCCGCTGGTGAAAACTTATTTAAAAAATAAACTCTATCATCAGCGATAAAATACGCCCTCGATACACGCGTCCAGCCTCCACCGATCACGGTGAACATATATTTGATGTTAATCTGGTTATCCATTTTTTTCTCCTTACGCATTCATATTAATACCGGTTAGAAAAGTTTTTCCCGGTCATCTGTTCTTCCATTCCCACCTTTTAATGCTTCCAGCGCAGCCTCCACATCCACTTCCTGTGACACCTTGCGCGTTACCATATCAATGAGATATCCGGTCACCTCTGCCTGCGTATGATTTTCGTCTGCATATGCCATGACTTCCGGAGAAATCAAGGACTCATCCACTGCCATCAGGAATTTTTTCATCATCTCCCTGTTTTCTTCTGCGCTGAATGGCAGGAATTCCACATGATTCTGGAACCGTCTGGACAAAGCGGGATCAAGCAGGTCGTACCGGTTTGTGGCAGCAATGATGATCTGCCCGTCTGTCAGATCGTCCAATGCCTGCATAAGAGAAATGGTCGTTCTTGATATTTCCCCATCTGGTCCCCCATTTCCTCCTATGCCGCGCTTTAATCCGATACAGTCGATCTCATCAAGCATCAGGACACATTTCTGCCCTTTGCAGAAATCAAACACACGTTGAATATTCTTCGATGTATTCCCCATGAATGAGTCGATCAGGAAGGAAAAATTAATGTATGCATAAGGAATACCCAGGGAATACGCCACATATCTGGCAAACTCCGTTTTCCCAGTGCCGGGCATGCCGTATATGAGGGTACTGTTTTTGTAGGGAATTCCATACTCCCTTAATTTAAGCGTGACCGCCACACCACGCTTAATCTTTTCAAAAAGATCCCACTGGGTTTTCCCAAGGTAGTACCGCTCAGCATGAAAGCCGGACACATCTTCCATACGCAGGAGCCCGTTGAGATTTGTCGGCAGCTCAATCATGTTTGGACCGTTGAGCAGAAGATTTTTACATCTTCTGACTTGGCTCTCATTTTTCTTCGTATTGTCATTGGCACAACAGCAGAACGCGTATTTCTTCGCATCCTGTATTCTGTTTTCTGCAAGTGCCCGCACGCAGGCAAGCATGTTTACATCCATTCCCATGATTTTCCTCCTTTTTCTTCCTATTTCTACAGTGATACACCCCGGCAACCGATGGCTGCAACGATTTTTATTTGTCGCTCCAATTAACCGCGGTTTTCTGCTAGGTCTTCGATCAATTTTTCTTATGAGCAACATCATCCTGACCTGCATCGTTCTTCTCCATCTGCCGGATCTTAACCTGCAGACGACCATATCTTAATAGCCTTTTTATATTCCTTCGTGCATAATGCATTAATTTCCAAAAGGAAGAAGCAATAAGCGGATATATAGGTACCATTAGAATACCTATATTTCTCTCATGAAAACATAAGCTCCAAAGCCACACTAACAGTGTATATCCCCCATATAAGATACTCTTAATAATCATTTTAAACGAAATTTTCTCCCCAAAAACCACTAAAAGAAGTAAGTATGCAACAGAAAATGCAATTGTCATAAACATGATGGCACATATAAATCTTCTTAAATCGTAATTTTCTGGATTATATGTACACCATTTATAAAATTCATAAAACATCTTTTTCTCCTTTTTTATTTTGATTTTTTGAAAATCTCATTACCAATAATCTCAATTTTTGACATATTAAGATTAAATGCCGGGGCAACGATAAGGTTACATTGCTGATGTTGATTGTTGAAAATGATACCTTCTGAATTGGCACACCAAGCATAGTTGCTGCCATAGACACTTCTATGGACAGTACCAAGCCATGTGCCATAATTGAGAAAATCTAGTAAACAATGCTTCTTTGCTGCCTCTATTAAGGCCCTACAGTAGTTATCAGAACCCGGTCCTATGTATGTTTTTTCAGCGGATACGAGATACAATCCTCTGCCATAAGCAGCATTTGTATCCTCTACATCTTTAATGGAATCATACAACGCAACCATTTTTTTATCGTAACCGCTAATATCCTGCCTATCAATATCCGCTCCATAGTAATTATCATTTCCAAACTGTGGCATTGTATATCCCGGCCATTCTCCATGGGTTACACCATGGGACTGGAGCACAAGGGTTTTACCATTGTTGATCAGCTCACATGCAGTCCAGTCGTGCCCGGCAAATTTGTAAGTTTTGCCAAGTTCTAAATTACACAATAGTTTCTTTAATTCTGCAAACAGTAAATTGCAGTCAATACATAACTCCATTATGTTACCTCCTTTCGGAATTCCAATCTAAAAAACTGCTGATATGAAATGATGTAATCCCTTTTCGCTCCGCTTCACGGAGAAATGGAATCGTGTCATCAACAAATACCACATCTTGTAAGCTAATATCATGATCCTTACAGTATTGCAAAATGGTATCTGCTTTTGATTTGTCTTCCGACATAAGTAAACGTTCTTTAATACTTGGATAATACTTGTCCAGCCAGAGCTGTTTATCATCAATTTCTTTCTGCACCTGGCAGTGTCCCATCACAATGTTCTGCTTCGCGCCACATGTAGACAACACCATCTGCATATGACAGGATGGCTTCCTCTTAAGAAAAACCCCATCCCCGATTTCTTTTAAACTCATACCATTATCGGTACCTTCCGGATCTGAAACATGCCCGTTAAACCGGTATGCCGCTAAAGTGCCGTCTATATCCCAGAATATGTATTTATTTCGTAAATTTATCTCCCCCCAGGATCAGGGTTGATCAACATTTTTTCCAAATCTGTATTTTGAAAGCAATTAACCAAATTAACAATTTCCATAGGAGAAAATGTTGTAAATCCCATTTTTTCAGCATTTCCGAGATTTTCATAGTAGTCATCAACAAGAGCAATCTGGCTTTTATGAAATCCATTAACCTCTGCAATGGTTGATAATTCAATCATCTTCTGTTCTTGACTGGATACACAATAATTCTCCAATGAATACCCATAGTTTTCTTTGACCCATTCGATTTTTCTTTCCGCGGCTTTACAATCATGTACTCCACTAATCAATCCCATAGGGATATTCTTATAGGCAAGATAATCCATGAATTTCTTTAATTGTAAATTCGGTTTCGAGGTATTCCATAATTCTTTACTTCCAGAATGCACGTTTATCATATATTTCATCAGATGATCGCTTATGCGATGTCCTTGACTATGCACAGCCAATGTATCATCAAAGTCAAACAATACCATTTTTAAATTTTCCAACTTATTCATTAAAATTTGTTCCTCCGTAAATGCATTTTGCAAGAATAATCTAATCTTTGGCTTCTATATTTTTAGGAAAGAATAATGAATTAATAGCCTGAGATTTTTCTATTATAATTCTTGCAGGATCACCATTCTGAATTACCTCTAAATGGTTATTATGAAACGTATATAATTCTGTATTATCATTCAAAAGATCATTTATTTCTTTAAATACAGAAACATGATCCAGGTTAACCCAGACCACGGCACCCTTTGGATGTTCATATGCAAGCCCTTCCTTCGGTGTAATCGCAGATAAGTGCCACGCATATGGCGTCTTATATCGTTTAATAAGATTTTCCCACGGCACATCCACGCAATGGCGATCCCTGTGTGCTTCCCATTTTCCTTTATCCAAGGCCATTACTTCTTTAATCGTACAAAAACCACGGATTTTCTGTGACCCGCTTTCGAGAAGCGCAATCTCTTCTCCTACATGGGAAGTCCTGCATCCGCGGATCTCCAGAGTCTTTTTTCCGGACATGATTAAATCCAGCCACTTTTTCTTAATGATAAGACCATACATTACGTTTCACCTCTTTCCGGTTCCTTAACCTCAATCTGCTTGAATACAGCTTCGCCATCTTCAATGTAAATCAAGGTAGGATCGTAAAATTCTTCATATCTCGTGTAGCCAATGAATCCAAAGGTACAGATATGTGGTGCCAGCCAGTCAATGAACTTTTTGATTTCGGAATCTTGATTTTGTAAGTTAGCCCTGATATTGACTTTCCATGTATTCGAAATATTATCGAAATTCATTTTGCTGCAGGTTTGTCCATCAAAATAATAACTGTCACAGCATGCAATAACGAACCATCTGTCACATTTAAAAAAATCGTGATCCGGTAATTCTGTTGGCATTTCTGTGCCTTCAATAAGGTATTGCAGAATATTCACTATTTTCTCCGGTGTATTTTCAAACAAATCAAAACATACGTTAATTTCCGTGTAATTTCCCATTGTAAGTTACTCCTTTTCCGGCAGCCGGGATGCCGGCTGCCATATCGCTACTACTTTTCTCTTTCCTGCCTTTTCTCCTGCCGGACGGTATTCTCTATCCTGCTTCGACCGCTCAAAACTTTCATGTACACTTAAAGAATTCCCTCTGCCATACACAAATGTATTCCCTGCACCCGTCTGGCGTTTCTGCATGGTTGTACTTGGTCGCCAAACAGCCTGTACCGTTCTGGCAGTTTGGGGAACTGTTTCCACAGTATCAGTTGATTTGGATGATGAGCCATGAGGTTTCCCAAGTCTTCTCTTTTGCCATCTTTATTTTTACCAGGACCAGATATCCTTGCCCTCTTCATCAGACAATTCAACACCTCCATCAATTATCTCTGCTTTTCCGCAATTCAATTCAACTGCCTTGGAGAAAGAGGTGCCAGAAACCTTCCACGCAGTTTCTGGGTTTATCTGAAAGATTGTTCCATTATTAGGGAACACATTCAAACAGACTATAAGCATCTTTTTAAGTTCCTCATCACTAACATGGAGATTTTCTTTTTCTTTTTTGAAACCATAGGAAAGCATGTTAAGAACATAAGTAAAATATTCATCTGCATTTTTAAATTCCATTTTTTTGACTTCATCTTCTGTAAGTGGAATATAGCAGTAATTCTTGTAAGCAATTATCTCGCTAACGAAATAAAAGCACATCATTACAATAAGATAAATTAACGCAACCGCTAATGCCTCAAAGATAGGAAGAACAATAAATGAGTTTTCTATAAAGTTGGTTTTCTCATGTGTCAACCCTTGCAAAAATTCAGTTGAATGGGCTTCGAGCCACTTTTCAAGTGGCATATTAATAAATGCAATCGCTACATATGCTAAGATAAAAAATAACACTTTGAATGCAATACACTCATCCCATAACACCATTAACAGATTTTTCTTTTTTGATAATTCTTTTTTCTTTAACATGTACTATTTCTCCTATAATCTTATTTTCTATTATTTTCCTACGGACAAATATGAAACCCGAACGGAAAACGTTCATCGATCTCTTTTCGAATCATATCCATGGTTTCATGATCATTTGTGTAAAACATTGGAATTCCCGTGCTATCCGCCTTGCATTCGATTCCCTCTTTTCGGATCTTTTCTATAATCTTTTCCTTTTCACTTACTGAAGGGATATACAATGCAGTTTCTTCTGCTTCCGGTTTCTTCTTTGGCATAATCTGTCTTCTCCTCTATAATTTCGCTCCTTTATCAGTCAAAATTCTTCCACGAGGTGTTTTCTCTACATATCCCTGCATAATAAGATATGGTTCCAACACCTCTGTGATAGTATCCTCTGCCTCTCCAAGAATGCATGAAAGCGTCTGCAAACCCACAGGTTTTTGATGTGATAAAGAGGCAATTAACTGATAATCTTCTTCTGTCAGTCCATTTTCAGATATCCCCGCAAGATTCAAAGCTTCTGTCACTGTAGAATCTTCTACCATGCCGTCATATTTGGCATATGCCATGTCTCTTACACGCGCCACACAGTTATTTGCTATTCTTGGTGTACCACGCGAACGTTTTGCGATATCAAATGCCTGGTCCTGTGTCAGAGAAATCTCATATTTTGCTGCTGTCGCCATCACAATTCGTGCTAGTTCTTCCGGATGGTAATATTCCAATTTTCGGACAATTCCAAAGCGGTCCTGCAGAGGTTTTGAAAGCATACCTGCTCTTGTGGTAGCTCCTATAAGCGTAAATGAAGGAAGTGTAAGCCTTACCTGTTTCCCCTGCCCATCATTACTTCCAATAGTAATCATAATAAAGCCATCTTCCATCGCGGAATATAATGCTTCCTCACATACTGGGTTGATCCGGTGGATTTCATCAATAAAGACAACATCCTTGTCCTGTATGCCTGAAAGTACGGCTGCAATATCTCCAGGTTTTTGAATATTTGGCCCGGATACATATTTCAGGTTCGCATCCATTTCATTCGCAATAATATATGCCATGGTCGTTTTTCCAAGCCCAGGTGGGCCATATAAAAGTATGTGGTCCATGGCAGCATTCCTTGCTTTTGCAGACGCTGCAGCCACCTTAATACTTTCTTTGAGTTTTTCCTGTCCGATGTAATCATCAAGACATTTCGGGCGAAGAATATTTTCATCCGGTGTCTTCTTTCCACCGGTGTGAACATGTTTTTCTTCCACTAAATCCGTTTTAATTGTTCTCATTTTTGGTTTTTCCTTTCTCACTTGCCATATAACGATCACAAATCAAAAAAGAGCGATTTTCTTTTGAATTGATAACATAGCGGGCATATATATCGCATTTGTATGATCTGCCGCATGTATCACATGTTTTTCCCAATTTAATTTTCTCCTTCCATAAACCACTGTGGTACAAGATTTTTAAGTTTTACATATATTGGCATGGGCAGAGCCTTATTGTTTTCATACTGAATCATGAGATGTTTACTCACACCAATTTTTTTACAAAGTGCTGTTCTTGTAATGCCACATTTTTTTCTTTTATCAAGTATGTCAAATGAAATCATTTTATTTTCTTCACTCATTATGTTCTCCCTTTCATAAGTTGATTATATCATATATATACAATTTCAGCAATAAAATAAAAACAAATAGTCCGCCGCGGACTCTGATAAAGTCCACCGCGAACTATCTGAATAATATCATTATATTAATTGGCATCCTCATCAGACGTCTGTTTTGTAATATCATTGAGCACTTTTTGAAGCTGTGAATATTCGTGGAATCCTTCATCTGTTTCCGTGTTAAGAGATGACGTTGTATCCATCTCATATCTTTTTCCACTTTCACCTACAACCGTGGTATCACTCGTGTCTTCTGTAGCTGTTTCCGTATTCTTGTGATTTTTAACATTTCCCTTCCCGCAGGAACACAATATTGATACACTCATTCCAATTATTACTCCAAAGATCAATAATTTCTTGTGCATAAGGAAAGCTCCTTTCTCATTTCTTTGAATTTTCGATTATTTTGTATTTCAAATAAATTATGGATTGTTAAAAGCAATGCGTATACCATAAATCCGCATATGATTCCACCAATGTGGCATATATTATCTGTTTTTATGCCCATGCTGCAAACAAATGTTACCAAGGTATATCGCAGAGCTGCAGATTTCCGTATATCAGATTCATTATCCAGAAAAGCTGTCGCAAGCAACGCCCCAAGAATAGCAAATACTGCTCCAGACGCTCCTATTGTTTCTGTTGCTGCTCCTGCAGCCATTTTTGCAGCTATGGAAAAATAACCGGCACCTATTCCGCCAAGAAAATATACGGCTACAAAACATAAGGAACCTTTCTTACTAATCAGCTGTCGTCCCAGATACAATAAGGCAATCATATTTCCGATCAAATGGCGTATTCCTGCATGAAAAAACATATAGGTGACAAGGTTTTGATATTTCCCTTTTTGTAATGTATCTGCAGCTATCCCGTAATTTTGCCCGAAAAACATAAATTTCAAATAAAGATATACGTTAATGCCTATAATAATGTAAAGGAAGATCATATCTGATTCTGTTGCTCTTACATAATTTTTCCTTGATTCTGCTCGCTGCAGCTTTCCCATTTTATTCAAAATGGAAAGTTCTTTTCCAAAGCAGCTTTCGCATCCTCCCCTAATTATCTTTCCAAATTCAGGAGAAATCAGAACCGTGTTTTTTAATCTGCACTCCGGTACTTTATCCCCGATGATGATAAAAAGATATTTTGATGCGTGTCTTGCCTCGATGTACTTTTTTGTTTCTCTCTTCAAACACCGGATGTCAGATTTTTTGCTTATTCCTGCCAAAAACGCATCAGCAATAACAACAGCTTTGACGCCTGTTTTTGTGGCATGAAGCAGGATTTTTATGCCTGGAAATGATTTTTCTGTGCTATATCCAAATTCACCAAAATAAGTTTCAATCATGTTTTTTGTAATCATAAAAAGGATCCTCCTCTACAAAACTCATTAATTAGCAGAAGCCGGTACCTGCATCGCATGTTCTTCCCATCCTGTATCATCCCTGCATAAAAGATGTATATGAAGCCCACATTCCTTTGCACAGTCTACCAGGTTCTCGATGTCACGGTTATTTCTATCCTGAAAAGCTATCAAAATACCTTCATTATCATTTGCAGAAGCATACTCCATTATTTTTCGATTTCTTTCAACTGCTGCATTTTTGCTCAGAAATTTCATCTCGTTTTTTATCTGGCTTATGACATAGCCATTCTCCTTTGCATAATATTCTCCAAGCAGATTGATTCCTTTTGACGTATCACAAATAATTCTTACGTTATCATTATGGGAATCTCTGACCGCCTGTCCTATAATCCGGTCACAATTTTCTTTGAGCTTGTCATATGAAAACTTTTTTGGTCCTGCTATGACTACTCTAATTTCACACATGTTACTTTTCCCCTTTCTTTTCCGCAGCAGAAGCATTTTCCATATATAGCTTTACGAGCTGCTCTGCTTTCTGGCTCTCTAACATCCATCTCGCATATTTTTTTACAGCTTTATAAAAATTTGGATATGAAAGCATTAGATCCATATTGTGGGTTTTCCCGCTCTGCTTTGTTCCTATAAGATTACCTATTCCTCTTTGCATCATATCCTCCTCGGCAATTTTAAATCCATCTGTAGTATTTACCATGGTGAGAAGCCGTTCATTATCTCTTTGATCTGATTTTAGGATACAGTAGGATTTTCCACCGCCTCTTCCTACTCTTCCTCGCAGCTGATGCATTGTGGCAAGACCAAACCTCTCTGCATTATGAATAATAATAAGAGAAGCATTCGGTACATTTACTCCAACCTCAACAACTGTAGTTGAAACAAGAATTTGCACTTTGTTTTCCTCAAAAGCCTTGATGTTTGCCGCTTTTTCTGAGTTATCCTGTTTCCCGAAAAGTTTTCCTGTTTTATATCCTATGGTTTCAAAATACAACCGGTATCGCTCATATACATCCTGCACAGAATCCATACCACTTGAAGAAGAACCTTCTTCTGCTTCATCTACAAGTGGGCATACAACATAAATTTGTCTGTTTTCCTTTAACTGCTTTTCTGCAAAATCAAAAATCTTCTGTTGGTTGTTATTTATTGCCGTCTGTACCGGTATCCTTCCATCCGGCATGGATTTTATCTCGTAAATAGCTTTGTTTTCTCCATACATAACCGCAGCAATGGATCTTGGAATTGGTGTAGCCGACATGGTAATAATGTGTACTCCTTCATTTCCTTTTTCGATCAGCATATCCCGTTGTTCCGTTCCAAAGCGGTGTTCTTCATCTGTAATAACAAGTCCCAATTTATAAAACATAACATTTTTAGAGATTACACTGTGTGTTCCGATTACAAACAATGCCTCTCCTGCAACAATCTTAGACAATGCCTCTTTCTTTTCTTTTACTTTCATGGATCCGGAAAGAAATACTGCTTTGGATGCAAGATCCGGAAATGATTTACAGAATCCATCATAATGCTGATGAGCCAATATCTCTGTCGGTGCCATGATTGCTGACTGGTACCCATTTTCAGCCATCATTGACATAGACAAAAATGCAACAATTGTTTTTCCGCATCCTACATCCCCCTGAATCAGTGCATCCGTGCGTACCCCGGACTTCATGTTATCCCGGATATGATTTAATGTAACCGCCTGATCTTCCGTTAACTGAAATGGTAATTTATCCAGACGATTTACTGTTTCTTCTACTGTGTCAATTTTAATTCCGTTATGCCCTATTTTATCTGCATCTTCCTGCAACTGCATAGAAAAGAACAGAAGATCATTAAATGCAAGTCGTTTCCGGGCCTGCTGTATTCTTTCAAAATTGGTCGGATAATGAAGTTCCTGCAAAGCTTCTTTATATCCAAATAATTTTGCTCGGCTTATGACATTCTCTTCAATCGGATCAGACAGATCTTTTATGTAAGTCTTTATCAGTTTTTTCAGCATATCCTCAGATACACCCTTCATTTTTGAATATACCGGTACGATTGTTCCGTGAAACAGTTCCTTATCACTTATCCGATAAGGATTTGTTATACTGTAACCAAATTTTCCATTGGAAATCTTTCCACATACAATTACTTCCTTATGAATCAGTTTACAGATATGTTCCCATATATAAGGAGTTCCAAAATAATAGATTTTTACCATTTGTCCGCTTGTTTCTTCCACTAGATCGATATCAATCTGCTGCGGTCTTCCGTTTCCTTCTTTTTTCCCTGCAGACTGGATGTATCCGGCGATTGCACAATCTTTTCCGACAGCATCAGAAAATGGAACAATTTCACGATAGTCAAGGTACTTCCTTGGTATGCATCTTAAAAGATCATCTACGGTATACACCTTTTTCTTATTGAGTGCCGTAACTGTTCTTTTTGCAACACCTGCTTCTTCCAATAACATACAATCACCATCCTTTCTGTTATTCGTTCAGTTTGAAATGTCCAAGCTCCTGAACAAGACCAGTTGCTTTTTTCATCATAATCTCAGAATTTTCATCTAATGTATGCATAAGCGCTGTAAGTTCTTCCACAGACGCATTTCTGATGCCGCGTTTTTATTTTAGTATATTATATCATATATATACACTTTTAACAAGTGAAGCGCAATTTGCATGGATTTTATGCAAAAAAATACCACAGAGAATTCTTCCCTGTGGTATAAATTGAATATATTATTTTGATATAAACTCTTCAGCTTCCTTTTGGGTGTCAAACCGTCGGTAAACAGCACCTGAAAAATTATCTATCTGAGCTTGACATTCGTGCCATGTCCGATAGATTCCAGATTTACGTCCCTTCTTGACCGCATAATATTTTGGAGCATAAATTTTTGCCCTTTCTGCACTGGTACGTTTTCCATGTTTATCGGATACCATAGCATCTTTATTGATCCCCATTTCCGTAAGGAAACGGCTTGGAAACATTTTCTTTGGGCCATTGGATGAAGTCCAGGTAAAACGCACACCTTTCCTTGCTCTTGTGACGGCCACGTAGAACAGACGTCTTTCTTCCTCTATTTCTTCTGGAGATTCCGCCTTTTTAAATGGCGTCATGCTTTCGTTACAATCAATAAGGAAAACATAATCCCATTCCAGGCCCTTTGCCGAATGGTATGTGGAAAGGCAGATACCTTCCTTATTTTTTCTTTTTTCCTGCAGTTTCTTTCCATATTCCTTTGCAAACGTTGTCCACTCTTCCATGGTTTTAAACTGCTTTGCTTCTTCTTTAAGCAAAGTCAGCAATTCCTCAATTTCTGCCTCTTCTTTGCCGCAGTACGCAGCAAATGACATAGCTCCTGTTTTATAATCCATCACATTATAAAGATATCCTACAAATTGGGACGGATTCATGGTTGAAAGATTATCTATATCATCCACCATGGAAAATATTTTTTCCTTTGCAGAAGTTGGATTCGTACATTTTTCTGCACAGATGAGCATCTGATCCAGATTGTAAATGCAATTTTTGAAAGCCTCACCCTTAAGGTATCGACTTGGACGGTTTAATATTCTCTGAAGATCACCTTTCCATGGATTACCTGCTGACAATCTGTAATATGCCATAAAATCCTGAAATGGAAACTCCATGTGATAATCATGGATTGGCTCCGTAGTATAAAACGGGATTTCATCCTTTATTAAACGTTGTGCATACATCTGATTTTGTTTATTGGTTCTGTACAAAACAGCCATTTCTTCATATGGGACTCCCGTTTCATGCAACTTCTTGAGTTGTTCAACAACAGAATCCTTTTGTTTTACGACATCAGGAAAACAGGTTGTTGTGATGTATCCTTTTCCCTTTTTGTCACCCTTAAACTCTTTATCAAATCGTTTTTTATTGCATGCAATGAGTTTGCCTGCAACCTTAATAATTTCCGGTTCACTGCGGTAATTGGTATCCAAATAAATGATTTTGCAATTCGGAAACTTTTTGGGGAAATCAAGCATGATAGAAGAATCTGCAGCTCGAAAGCCGTATACATTCTGATCGTCATCCCCGACAACTAAAATATTTCCATTTTCTCCTGCAAGTAGATAGAAAATATCTGCCTGGACACGGTTAGTATCCTGGAATTCATCTATCATGATGTAGGAATACTTTTTTCGGTATTCTTCAAGCACCATTCCATTATTAAAAAAGATTTCCCTTGCGACAATTAACATATCATCAAAGTCTATCTTTCCAGCTGCTTTCCGGAAATCTTCATAGGCATGATACAGCACACAGAATGTTCTTTTGTCCGTAGCGTCCGGCTCGTATGCTTCTGGTGGAATGCATTTGTTCTTGACAAATGAAATTTCCCTCATAACACCGGAAATGGTTTCTTCCATTTCTGCTGCAGTTACTCTTCCATGAAGCTGTCCAGCGAGAAATGCCCACTTTTCTGATTCGAGCAGAATATCCTTTTTTGTATACCCTGCTACTGACTGCAGCATACGATAACATATGGAATGTATTGTGCCAAAAGTAATACCATCCTTGCCATATGTTTTTTCATATTTCTGTTGCATATGCGTCGCAGCCTGTTTTGTGAACGTTATCACCAATAATTTAGACGGGTTTACTCCCCAATCAACAAGAGCTTTTGCTCTTGCAATCATGGTTGTTGTTTTTCCAGATCCCGGACATGCAACAACAAGTACGGGTCCTTCTTTTGCAGCGACCATTTGCCGTTGCTTTTCATTTAGTTCCATAATTATCTTCTCCTTCACACAATAATTTTAAAAAAGGGCCGATAAAAATCAGCCCTAAGTTCTCATCCGGCAAGAATAGATTCAACAAATATTGTTTCTGGCATCTCTTTTCCACTGTTTAAGATAGCAGTTTCAAGAGGAACCCAAAATTTATCAATAATGTATTTCCGGATATTGTCCAAAAGAGCATGGATTTTTTCAAAGCTAAATGAAAAGATTGCCTGTAGCAATTCCTTCCCTTTTCCCCTGATTATTTCCATTCCCTTTTTTAACATTTCAATGCCTTCCGGTGTATTTGGTACGTAAAGCGCACCAAATACATAACAAAAAGCATATAGACCCGCATTTTTGCGGATCTCATTGTAAAGCTGCTCATAGGCAGCGGCATACCTTCCTGTCCCTGTACGATCAGCAGGCTTTATTTTTTCGGTATTTATCTGCAGCTTTGATAGCTGTTCCTCGTACTGCTGCACGAGAGTCTTTTTTTCTTCTGCCATGAGCTTTCTCCTTTCCGCTACTAAATGCATCCGTGCCTTTAACCACAATGACTATGGCTAAAACCATTCCAATGGTATACACTGACCGGTCATCTGCTGTATACATCATTGGAAGTTTCTGTTTCAAAAAAGCAAAGATATATGCAATCCCTGCTACGCGGATTAATAAATCTGCGATTTTATTTTTTGCGTTCATTTGCCACGCCTCCCTTTTTAATTCCAGTCTGCATATGACTGTTCATCATCAGAATATTCTGATTTAACATCAGCATCTGTTTGAATGCCGAATTTTTCCAGTATATCATCCATTTCATATCCTGGCATACCAATACACCTCCTTTTGTGTATAAAAAAAGAGCCAACAAAGGCTCAAAATTAAAAAATAGTCCTTGAATTATAAATTCATGGACTATTTTTAGTTACTTAATTTATTTTTTTACTTTACACATTTATTATAGCATATTTAATTCATTTGTAAAGTATCATACTTATTGGTAGTATAATCGGTTGTTTTTCAAATTAAATGCAAAAAGTGTTTGCATTTAGTCTGAGAATCTAGGCATCTGTATCATCGTCTTTCTTATATGTTGTGCACTCAGAAGATAATATTCTTCCCATTTCCGTATTCTGAGCAATATGTTTGGGCAGTTTTACGTATCTTACACATACTATTAACATTGAGAATGATATAAACCAACCTAGTCCCGGAATAAGAGTACATACGATTCCCCAATACCTAAAATCGCTCAATGTATACAAAAACAGAAGTAAAAACGAATTGTTTAATACTACTAAAAAAAACGGTTTTATATATCTTTTCATTCTTGACATTCCTTTCCATTAGTGAACTACTTATTGTCTAAAGCCAATGGGCTTCCTGCTTCATC
>ULMY01042894.1_pt1 | contig 33840 bp, 33 predicted proteins | sample 1951781 | NCBI WGS metagenome assembly ULMY01 (sample SAMEA4835563, study PRJEB28245) | human gut metagenome | biome: gut microbiome; material: fecal sample | place: Denmark | collected 2008
TAAAATTTTATATTTTCTATTTGGTTTATTTTTGCATTTTCTTTTGCGTCTTCTATTGCTTGTTCTACTATTTCAATTCCGTATATCTTTTTGAAATATTTTGCCACAAAAATTCCAATTGTGCCTATTCCACAATATAAATCTAGTGCCACTTTATCTTTTAGATTTTCTTTATCTTTTATAATGCTATTTATGGCCGTATTATATAATATTTCTGTTTGGCTTGGATTTATTTGATAAAATGATTGTGGTGAAATTTTAAACTTGTAATTTCCTAATTTGTCAAAGATATATCCGCTTCCATATAAAATTATATTTTCTTTTCCTAATATTACATTTGTATTTTTATTATTAATGTTTTTAATAACTGTTTTTACCTCTGGAAATTTGTTAATTATATTATTTACTAATTCATCTTCCCTTTCAATTTTCTTTTCGTTTGTCACAACTACACACATTACTTCATTAGTTCTAATTCCTATTTTTATAACAATGTGCCTTATTTTTCCTGTCTGATTTTCTTCATTATATGGTGGTATATTGTATTGCTTAACAAGTTCAAAAATATACTTTGCAATTTCTTCTGCTTTTTCATTTTGAATCATGCATTTACTTACTGGAATAATTTCATGAGTTCTTTTGGCAAAAACTCCCATTACTATTTCTTTGTTTTTGTCTAATCCAACAGGATATTGAAGTTTATTTCTATAGTAATATGGTTGTACCATTCCTATTGTTTCGTTAACTCTTATTGGCGTTTTTGTACTTTTACTAATTAAATTTTGAACTGCTTGTTGTTTCATTTTTAGTGTATATTGATATTCTATATGTCTTAAGTTGCATCCTCCACATCTTTTATATGTTGAACAATCTGGTTCTACTCTTTTTTCTGACCTTTCTATTATTTCTAATATTTTTCCATATGCATATGTTGTATGAACCTTTACAATTAATATCTTACATTTTTCTCCTTTTATTGCTGTTGGAACAAATACTGTAAAATCGTTTATTTTTGCAATTCCTTCTCCTTCATACCCATTGTCAATTATATCAACTATATATTCTTTGTTCTTTTCTATTATCTCATTTTCCATATTTAGTCTTATTCCTTTCTTAAGGCACATTTTATATTTTTTATTCCATGTCTGTATTGTAATATTTATTTCTACAATATTTTTTTGCAAGTCCTCCTGTACTAGTTTCTCTATAGTGACTTCTTAAATCCTTTCCAGTCTCGTACATTGTTTCTGTAATTAAGTCAAAAGATATTTTTTGATTTTCATCTAGCAACATAGATATGTTACTCGCATCTATTGCTCTTATTGCAGCTACAGCATTTCTTTCTATACAAGGTATTTGAACATATCCATATATTGGATCACAAGTTAATCCAAGATGGTGTTCCATTGCAATTTCTGCTGCATGTTCTATTTTATATATATCTAATTTTCTTAATTGACTACAAGCTGCTGCTGCCATTGAACATGCCGTTCCTATTTCAGCTTGGCATCCACATTCTGCTCCACTTATAGAAGCATTTGTTTTAACAATATTACCTATTATACCTGCTGTAGCCAATGCATTAATTATCTCTTCATCCGTGTATTTATCTTCTTTTTGTAGATAATATAAGGATGCTGGCAATACACCACATGAACCACATGTTGGAGCAGTTACAATTTCTCCACCAGAAGCATTTGTCTCACTAACAGCATATGCATATGCTGTTAGCAATCTTGTCCTCTTAACTTCTGTTGGTTCATTTTCTATTTTATTGTTGTATATGCTTTTAGCTCTTTTACTAAGTTGTAGCTTACCTGGTATAATTCCCTCTGCATTTAATCCAAGGCATATACTTTCTTTCATTGCCTCCCATATTTCTCCTAAAAAGTTTTTTATTTCTTCTCCTTCAGTTTCATATACATAGTCATATATTTGTTTATTATTTTGCTCACAATACTGTTTTATTTCGTTAAATGTATTTAATTTATATATTTCTTCTGGTTCTTGGCTCTCTTTTCCTACTATTCTTATTGCTCCTCCACCTATAGAGTATACCATCCATCTTCCAAGTTCCTGTTGGTCTTTATATGCTATTAAAACCATAGTATTAGGATGCACATCACATTTTGTCTTTTTATCAAATACTATTTTAGTCTCTATTGGTTTTAATGTTTGTTCAATTATGTAGTCTGTTAAGTGTCCTTTCCCTGTCAAAGCTAATGAACCATATAAAATAACTTCAAAAAAATCCGCCTCTTTATATGATTTTTTAAACATTTCCGCTGCTTTTTTAGGTCCCATTGTGTGTGAACTTGATGGCCCATTTCCTTTTTTATAAAATTCCATTAATGATTTCATTATATAACTCATCTCCTGCCAAAGTAATACTTGATATTGTTTTTCTTATCGATAAACAATTACATAAATAGTAAAAACTCACATCTGTACTTTGCAAGGTAGATGCGAGCTTTCTCAATATATCTGACAAAACCACGTTTGTGGATTTGTCATTTCCTATATTTATTATACTAAAATAACATCATAAAATCAATACTATTTTAATAAAAATTGTGACCTCTCCAGTTTGACACCTGATTAATAAAAAAACATTGAATAAAGCCTAAAATATAGGCTAAAATTTTTGTCAACTTTTTCTTGTTTAAAAGTAGAATTTATCCTAGAGAAATTATCATTACTAAAAAAGCAAGATATCAAAAAAATTCTAGCAAATACAAAAAAATAATTGTATAACGCAACAAAAAAATATTTAATATAAAAACTCTAAACTTATTGTTGTTCAATAGGTTTAGAGCTTTTTATTCTCTTCCAAGTGTCAAAGTCAGGTTATAGCAAATAGTTTTCCTAAACACAAGAATTATAGTATATTTTTTAAGCTTTTTTTTTGATTCTGCATATTATGTATTGAAAGGATGGTGTTTTTATTTGAAAAAATATAAACTAGCTGTTGTTGGTGCTACTGGCGTTGTTGGTCGCACTGTATTAAAAGTTTTACAAGAGAAAAATTTACCAATTTCAGAGTACGTTTTTTTTGCTTCTTCTAAATCTGCTGGCAAAACTATTCATTTTATGGAAAAAAATTATACAATAAAAGAATTAACTGAAAATTCTTTTGATGACAAATTTGACTTCGCAATTTTTTCTGCGGGAGGCGACACTTCTAAAAAATATGCTCCTATCGCTGTATCTAATGGTTGCATTGTTGTTGACAATAGTAGTGCTTTTAGAATGGATCCTACTGTTCCATTAGTTGTGCCAGAAGTTAATGCTGATGATATAAAAAAGCATAATGGCATTATCGCTAATCCAAATTGTTCTACAATTCAAGCAGTACCTGTACTAAAACCTATAGATGATGTTTATAACATAAATCGAATTATATATTCTACTTATCAAGCTGTTTCTGGAGCTGGGCAAAAAGGTATTAATGATTTAGAAAATGGAATTATGAATTACACACATTATAACTCTTTGGAAGTTGAACTTGAAAAATTTCCACATCCTATTTTTAATAACTGTCTACCTCATATTGATGTATTTTTATCTAATGGTTATACCAAAGAAGAAGAGAAAATGATAAATGAAACTAGAAAAATTTTAAATAAACCTAACTTAAAAATAACTGCTACTGCAGTCAGAGTCCCTGTTTTTAATTCACATAGTGAAGTTATAAATATAGAATTAGATAAAAAATTTGAGCTAAATGATATAATTGAATTATTAAAAAATTCGCCTAATGTTATAGTTCAAAATGAAACAGAAAATAATATATACCCTATTGCTACAAAAGCTTCTGGCTGTGATCAAGTCTTTGTTGGAAGAATTAGAAGAGATTTTAGTGTAGATAATGGTTTAAATTTATGGGTTGTTGCAGATAATATTAGAAAGGGAGCTGCTACTAATGCTATACAAATTGTAGAAAAGCTAATAGAATTTGATAATTAACTCGATTCTTTAAGAATGCCAAAGGATACCTTACCTTTGGCACATTTTAACTTTTCTATTGTACCTATTCCATATTTGTGCTATAATTAGTATGTTTGAATAATTAGTCTACTTAATTAATCTTTCAAAATACATATATTTATAAAAAAGGAGGTTTTTATGTTAGAATTAAAAAATATTTATTTCTTTAAAGATAATAAACAAATTTTAACTGATGTTAGTTTAAATATAGATAATCAAAAATTTGTAGCTATTACTGGCCCTAATGGTTCTGGTAAATCTACTCTTGCTAAGATTATTATGGGACTTTTTAAACCTGATTCTGGTCAAATTCTTTTTGATGGACAAGATATTACCAATCTTAGTATTACTGAAAGAGCTAAACTTGGTATAGGATTTGCCTTTCAACAACCTGTTAAATTTAAAGGGCTTACAGTTAAGGATTTAATTGAAATTGCTGCCGGTAACTCAATTAAGCTTGCTGAGGCTTGTGACTATTTGTCTGATGTTGGATTATGTGCACAAGAATATTTAAATAGAGAAATAAGTGCTTCTCTTTCTGGTGGAGAACTTAAAAGAATTGAGATTGCAATGCTTGCAGCCAAAAAGTCTAAACTTACAATTTTTGACGAACCAGAAGCTGGCATTGATTTATGGAGTTTTAACAATCTTATTAGTGTATTTGAAAAAATGCATCAAAAAATTAATGGTTCTATTATTGTAATTTCACATCAAGAAAAAATATTAAATATTGCAGATGAAATTATATTATTAAATAATGGAAAAATAATTGACAAAGGTCCAAAAGAAAACATGCTTCCTAAATTATTAGATAAAAAAGTTTCTTGTCGTAAAGCAGATTATTTGGGAGGTGTTCAAAATGGAACTAAATAAATTAGAAAAAGATTTATTAAGCAAGATTGCAGATATAGAATCAACACCTATAGGAGCTTATAATATTCGTGAAAATGGAAAAGGAATTGCCAGAAACACTACTACGAATATAGATATTATAACTAAAACGGACAAGCCGGGAATTGATATTATTATAAAAGCAAATACTAAAAATGAAAGTGTTCATATTCCTGTTATTTTGACTGAATCTGGTTTTAACGATGTTGTCTACAATGATTTCTATATCGGTGAAAACGCTGATGTTGTTATTGTTGCAGGATGTGGAATTCATAATAATACTTGCAAAACCTCAGAACATGATGGTATTCACACATTTTATTTGGAACCAGGTGCCAAAGTTAAATATATAGAAAAGCATTACGGCGAAGGTTCTGGTACAGGTGATAGAATTTTAAATCCCCAAACCATTGTACATTTGAAGGAAAATTCTTCTTTAGAAATGGAAACTGTCCAAATAGAAGGTGTTTCTTCTACCATAAGAGAAACTTCCGGAGATTTAGGAGATAATTCTACTTTGACCATAACAGAAAAAATTATGACAAATGGAAATCAATTTGCTAAAACAGTTTTTAATGTAGATTTAAATGGCAAAGACTCTATTGTTCACGTTACATCTAGATCTGTTGCTAAGGATAATTCTTCTCAAGAATTCTACTCAAATGTTAATGGTAATTCTAAATGTTTTGGTCATGTTGAATGTGATGCTATTATAATGGATAATGCTAAAATTACCGCTACACCTAAAATAGTAGCAAATCATATAGATGCTAGCCTAATACATGAAGCAGCAATTGGAAAAATTGCAGGAGAGCAGTTAATAAAATTGATGACTCTTGGTCTTACTGAAAAAGAAGCAGAAGAGCAAATAATTAGTGGTTTCTTAAAATAAATATATTTAATACTCAAAAAGTACAAACCTTTTTGGGTATTTTTTTTTAATCTTTTCATATTATATACTATAAATTTTTTAGGAGAATTATTGATATGAAAAAAATTATATTTAAAGGCTGTGGAACAGCAATTGCAACCCCTTTTACTGAAGACGGAATAAACTTTAAAGAATTTGAAAAATTAATTGAATATCAAATTAGCGAAGGTATTGACTCTATCATAGTTTGTGGTACCACTGGCGAATCTTCTACTATGACTTTAGATGAAAAAAAGACGCTTATTAAGTTTGCTATTGAAGCAATTGATAATAGAGTACCCATAATAATTGGAACTGGTAGTAACAATACTGCTTCTTCTATTGAGTTATCTCAGTATGCTGAAAGTGCTGGTGCTGATGGCTTGTTATTGGTTACTCCTTATTATAATAAAACTACACAAGAGGGCTTAATAAAACATTATACAGCTATTGCTAATAATACCAATTTGCCTATTATTTTATACAATGTTCCTAGCAGAACAGGCTTAAATATATTACCTGAAACATGTTTAGAATTATCAAAGGTAGAAAATATTGTTGCTATTAAAGATGCTAGTGGCAATATCTCTCAAACCGCTCAAATTGCAACATTATGTGGAGATAATTTGTTTATTTATTCGGGAAATGATGATCAAACTTTGCCTATTTTGTCTTTAGGAGGAATAGGTCTTATCTCTGTTCTCTCTAATATTGCTCCTAAATTTACTTGCAATATGGTTCACGACTTCTTTAATGGTAATATAGATAAGGCTACCTCTGCTCAATTAAGAAGTATTGACTTAATAAATAGTCTATTTTGTGAAGTAAATCCTATTCCTGTTAAGGCTGCTCTAAACATGATTGGATATAATTTTGGTAGCCCAAGACTTCCATTGATAGATATATCTGAAAAAGGAAAGCAACGTTTAAAAAAATCTCTAGAAAATTTTAATTTGTTATAACCATTTATACATATCTATGTTATAATATAATAAATAGTCGTTTTAAGGAGCATATAAATGTATACAAGAGATAATAATACATGTGAAGAATTTGAAAATGTAATAAAAGATTTAACTATAAATCCAACTGTCCAAAAAATGAAGGAATTTAGGCAACACTACAATACATCTTGCTATGAACATTGTTTAAATGTTGCTTTCTATAGCTATTTAATAGCAAAAAAGTTAAATCTGGATTATAAAGCTATTGCACGTGGGGCAATGTTACACGACTTGTTTTTGTACGAATGGAGACACAGTAAAAAAGCATTAAAACTAAAAAAATTTCATGCCTTTATACATCCAGAAATCGCATTAAAAAATTCTTTAAAATTATTTAATCTAAATGAAAAAGAAAAAGATATAATTGTAAAACATATGTGGCCAGTAACAATAAAATTTCCAAAGTATCCAGAAAGTTATATTGTTACTCTCACAGATAAATATAGCACAATAGCAGAAAGTTTGCATTATTATACAGATATATTACATACAAAAAAACTTTATAAATATGCTTATGTATTTTTAAGCTTAATTGTATTTAGAGTAATATAAAAGGAGACATTGATGATAAATGTATTAATAAATGGCTGTAATGGTAAAATGGGGCAAGAAATTGCAACATTAATTCATAGTAGCCATTCTTTTGTTTTAATAGGTGGAATTGCTAAAACTATTTCCAACTCCAATTTTTGTGATGTTTTTACACATTATAGTCAAATCCCCTCAAGGCCAGATGTAGTAATTGACTTTTCCAGTCCAGCTGGGACATTTAATATTTTAGAATATTGCCAAAAACATAAAGTGCCTTTGGTTATAGCAACTACTGGCTTTACTTCCGAACAAAATAATAAAATCTTTGCCACAAGTAAATATATTCCCATATTCAAGTCAGCTAACATGTCCTATTCAATAGCTGTTGTGTGCAACCTACTTAATAAATTAGTAAACCTTTTACCTAATAGTGAGATAGAAATTCTGGAAACACATCATAGCCAAAAGTTAGACTCTCCTAGTGGGACAGCTATAATGCTTGCTGATAGTTTAAATAAAGGAAGTAATTATAAATATACATATAACTTTAACAGAAATAACTCTTATAAAAAGAGATTAAACAATGAAATTGGATTTTCTAGTATTCGTGGTGGGAATATTGTAGGTGAACATTCCGTTTTTTTCTTTGGAAATGCTGAAAAACTCGAAATAAAACATACTGCTTATTCAAGAAAAATTTATGCAGAAGGAGCATTAAAAGCTACCGAATTCATTGTAAGTCAAAGACCGGGACGAATTTACACTATGGAAGATTTACTTTAAAGCAATAAAAAATGGTACACTCTTATTAAAAAGTGTACCATTTTTTAATAAATTACCCCATTGATGTTGCTATTGCTGTTTTGTCATTTTTATCATTTTATAAGTTCTACATATATTACATTCTCTGCATATATATACTCTATCTTCAAAAATCAGCTTTACAGTTTTTATAAATTCGTCTTCTGAATCTAATAAATGAATTTCTATTCTTTGCGGTAATAATGTTAAAAGTGTATTTAATGCATAATCATTTTCTGAAAAAATAATATCTGATAAAAACTTAGCATTATAAATTTCTTTACATAGTGGAACAATATTTTTATTTTCATCTAATATTGTTAATTCTGATTTTCCATATATTAAGTGTAAATTTTTAATATTTGATTTTTTAGAATTAATATACATTCTTAGTAAAGAAATAAATTCATTATATTCTTTTTCTATTATATATTTATTAACCGCTATATCTACAATGCTATCCAAATATTTAATATATTCTTTAATTCTAAAGTTCACAAATCCTTCCAATATCATGCTTTTATTTTCAATTACATATTGTAGCACTGCTTCATGTATATACTCTTTTTCCTTACTTATTTGTTCATATTCTGAAGATTCTATAATTTCACAACAATTCTGTATTATTATTTTTTTCTCATATTCTTCAAAATAAAAATAGTCAAAGTTTATTATTTTTTTTATCATTTTTTCTTTATAAAATTTTAATATTGTATCTGTTATAATACTGCTTAATTTTTCATCAAAAAAAGATATTTTTTCTCCAATATAATGTACAATTATATTGGAGTATATTTTAAATTTATTTTTAGAATACTTTACCTCTTCAAGTTCTAAATAATCTAACTTATCCAGTAGATATTCCAATATTGCGTTATTATTTGTTTTTATGCAAAAAGATTTCATTGCAAAATTCTCCTCCCATATTATTTTATATTATCTACTAAATACTTTTTAGATATACATATTTTATTCAAAAAAACTAAATATGCAACTTGTTTTATTTTTCAATTTATTCCTGAAATGCCATGCTTTAAACTATATACATTTTTATATCCCATATTTTCCAATATTTCTTTTCCTTTTTTACTTCTTATACCACTTGCACAATACAGTATTATTATTGCTTGCTTATTTTTTATTTCTTTTTCTATACTTCTTTCTAAGTTATATAAACAAATATTTATAGCTTCATTTAAATGTTCTTCTTCATATTCTTGTTTACTTCTTACATCTATTAAATAGCATTCTTTTTCCTTTTTTATGATTTTTTTAGCTGTTTCGTAAGTTATGTCTTTTCCCTCAAATCCTCTATATAATATTCTTTTTATCTTTTTAAACATCATTTTCACCCCATCGCAAAAAAAAACACTACTAATATATTATATTAGCAGTGTTCTCTTATGTTACTTTATTTGTTTTCTTCTAATTTTTTCTCATATTTCATATTTAATACTATTATTGTAATTACATATATTGCCATACCTATTGGTATTATAAATTTATTTATAGGTATTCTTGTTATTGCTATTAACGATGCATATGTTAATCCTATTAGCATTAATACAATTATTGTTGTAAGTAAAGTTTTTGTTGCTCCTAATTTTTTAAATCTAATCATTTGATATATCACTATCGCAATTGTAGAAATTCCAAATGGCAATATATATCTTTTTATTAAACTTGATAATTTAACTTTTGGATTATGCACTATTTCTATTTCTTCGTCTTTTATTTCTTTTTCATATTTTTCATTTAATTTATTTATTAATTCTGTCTTTTTTTCATTTAATTCTTCTTCTGACATTTCTTCTGTTGTTATAGAAATCATATCTTCAAATAATTCTACTTTTTGCACTATTGCCTGTTTTCCCTTAAATACTTCCTTAGTAATTTCTTGCATATCCTTGTCTTCTATTTTTTTTCCAACATATACGCTAATATTTATATTGCTTTTATAAGGTAATCCTACATTAAAACCTTTAAAACATACTATAACTGTTCCTGCAAATATTAGACATATTAATAATATTAAAACTATTTTTTTCATTTTTATAATTCATTCCTTTCTTAAGGTATAAATAATTTATTCTTTTATAGAATTTACTATTAATGTTTTAGTTAAGATTATATTCCATACTATTGTAATTGCTAGACCCCAGAATATTATCATAGCAAAGCTATAAATTTGTAACCAACTTGTTAAAATTAATATTACTGATAGTATTAATACTGGGATAAGTGCTATTGATATTTTTGTAAATGCTCTATTAAAGTTTGTCTCTAGCTCTGCTTTATCTTCTGATTTACTAATATAATTTAATATATAAACATTAAATGTGTAATTTATTGCTAATGCAACTATTAATCCCAATATGCCTTCTATTGTAAGAATCACATTTGTGTATCTTATTGCAAGCAACAATACTGCTATATATCCTATATATGCTACTGCAGTTAATAGACCATTTTTCTTATATTTAATTATTAAATACACTAATGCAATTAATATTAGAACTCCAAATATTATTATTGCTAAATTATACATATCTGTTGTAATGTTAGATTTCATATATCTATTTGCTGTAACTTTATACTCTACAGGCAATGCCCCAGAATTTAGTATTTTTTCTACATATCCAGCTTCTTTTACATATGATTGTAACTCTGCTTGTGTTTTTGTTTCTCCTCCAACAGATAATTGTATTGAACCATTTGTTATTTCTTTTTCAAATTGTGTAGAAAGAACCGTAGAACCATCAATTTTTATAGTAACTTTTTTGCTTTCTTTTTCGTTCTCTTCACTATTTTCTTCTTTTTCATCTGTTGTATTTTCTTTATTGTCGTCATTATTTTCTTCTACTTTTTCTGGTACTTTATATTCATTACTTATATTTTTTAATATTTCTTTTCCTTCTTCATTAAACTCTATGTTTAAATATATGCTTGTCCCATTATCTGTATTAGCATACATTGTTTTTACTTGTTTTATTTTTGAACTATCTAATAAGACGTTTTTATCTGGGTCTTCTATTGTTAAATTTCCTTTTGCATAAGCATATTGAATTACAGTATCTGTTGCAGTATCTTCTACCATATTTACAACTATTTTGCCAGTTTCCTCATCTTGTGCAATTGTATATTGTGCAACATTCATTTCTTTTAGTCTTTTTTCAATTATCTTTCTAGCTTTTATAAAATTTTCCTTTGTGTTTACACTTTCTTTTTCTGTTTCTTCTGTTGTTTCTTCTTTTCCTTGTTCTGTACTTTCTTCTGTATCATCAACTACTTCAAATGTTATATACCTATTTCCTTTTAGATCCATTCCCTTAATATATTCAGGTAATAAATTCGCCATTCTACCATTTTTTTGTATAAATAGTCCTCCAAATGACATTAAGCTAATTAATATTATAATTAATATTAATAAAATAATTTTTAATTTTTGTTCTAGTTTCATTTCCATTTTCACCTTTCTTTTTATAATAATCTTGTATCATTAATTATTAATTCAAACCATATATTTAAATATTTAGCAGCATGTTTACTCATCATAGTTCTTTCCATAAATATTTCAAAATAATCTAAAACTGGAGATATTTTTGTATCTATTGTTAAATCCAAGGTAACTTTTCTATCTTCTTTATTGATTATAAACTTTGAATCTGTTACGGCATAATTTACTCTGTGGTGTATTCCAAATCTAGATATATTATTATCTGTAACTCTATCTCTATGCACATCTGATTTATCTGCCAATATTATTGCAGCTGATATATCACTTACTGCATTTCCTGTATTTTCATCATGATTTCCTATCGCAGTCATAATTTCTGTTCTATCTTCTATTGGCATTCCCATTTCTTTTAATATTTCGTATGCCAATATTGCACCTGAATGTGCGTGGTCAACCCTATTAATGCAATTTCCTATATCATGCATATACCCTGCTATTCTAGCTAATTCTATTCTATCTTTTGGATATCCCAATATTTCTAATAAGTCGCCTGCTCTTTGTGCCACAATATTTATATGCCTCTCTGAATGTTCTGTATATCCTAATGCGTCTAATTGCCTTTGTCCACTTTTTATAAGGGCTTCTATCTCCTTGTTGTTTTTCACATCTTGTAGTGTTATCATAGTCTCCTCCTTTATTTTAAGATTTTATATTAAAATCTTAAAAATATCAACCTATTTTGAAAAATTTATCAATTATGTTTGTATATTTCCTTTGCCAAGTGTGTATATTAAAAATATATATTATTGGTAGGAGGTTTTTATGAATAAAAAAAGAGTATGCGAGATTTTAAAAAGTAAAGAAAAGTATGATGTTTTTTATGATAATCGTCCTGTTTGGATTCAAGAAATTGATGGCAATAATATTGCCAAAGTCGGCTTTGTAGACAAGGTTGAAGAAAGAGATGTATATTTAAAAGATTTATATGAATAATTATTATATTTGTTATTACTGTTGTAAGTAAAGTTGTACAAAATGAAGTGAACCTCATCAGTTCACTTCAAAATCGTTTTTAATATTTTTGATTGTATTTTTTATTTTAATGTTTCTATTGCTTTCTGTAATTGTGTATCTTTTTCTTCTGGAATAGTTGTTTTATTCTTGTATTCTTCTAGCACGTCAACTTTTATGTTTGGTTCTATTCCGACTTTATTTATTTTGTAATACTTTGGTGTATAATATTCATTAGTTGTTATTTTCAAACCACTTCCATCAGCCAAAGTGTGTATAGTTTGAATTACACCTTTTCCATAAGTTATTGTTCCAATAATTGTAGCTTTTTCATTATCCTTTAACGCTCCAGTCATTATTTCAGAGGCACTTGCTGAATATTCATTTGTTAAAACTACTATTGGCATATTTATTATGGGATCTTTATCGTTCTTTGTTATTTTTTCATTTTCATTTTTGTCTTTTGTTATTAATAAAGTGTCTCCCTTATCTGTAATCAATTTCAATATGTTAATTGCCTCATCAACTATGCCTCCACCATTATTTCTTATATCAATTATTAACTTTTCAATGCCTTGTTTTTTTAATTCCTTATATTTTTGTGTGAATTCATCAGCACAACCACCATCAAAATCAGATATATAAATATATCCTATATTATCTTTTAATACTTTTGTATTTATATGACTTATTAATATTTTCTTTCTTTCAACCTCTATTTCAAAAGTCTCTTTTTCTCCTCTTTTTATTTCTAATTTAACTTTAGTTCCTGCTTTTCCTTTTATTTTGTTAGAAACTTCTGTTATTGTATCTAATGTATAACCCTCTCCATCCACTTTTGTAATAATATCTCCTGCTAATATGCCAGCTTGCTCTGCTGGTGAATTCTCCATAGGTTTTAATACTACTATGGTTTGCTTTTCTTTGTCAACCAACATATATATTCCAATTCCAACATAATTGCCATTTGTTGTATCCATAAGCTTTTCCATTTCTTCTTTTGTATAATATTCTGTGTATGGATCACCTAAAGCTTCAACATATCCTTTTAGTGCTCCTTCTACTAATGTTTCGTCATCAATTTCGCCTAAGTATTCTTTTTCCAATACTTTTCTAAAACTTGCCAAAGTTTCATCAAGACCTGTTACTTCTCCGTCTGTTATTTTTACATATTTAATCCCATTTTTAGCTATCGCTTTATAAACTGTAACACTTGTTATCAAAAATGTAATTATTACAGTTATTACAACTAACATTAACGATTTATAAATTTTTTCTTCTCTTTCTTCTTTCATTAAGTTTTTTCCTCCCAAAACTGTTTTTTATTATTATACTCTTTACAAAAATTTATAGAAGTCAAATATTGCTTAATTGGCCTAAGTAATTACGTTGGTTCATTTACATACAAAAGTGGATTTACTGTATAGCCATTTATTCTAACTTCAAAGTGAAGATGTGGTCCAGTTGAATTGCCTGTAGAACCTACTTCCATAATCAAATCTCCCTGTTTTACTTGTTTGTGCAATGTTGTTAATATTGCTTGACCATGTCCATAAAGAGTAGATACACCATCGCCATGGTTTATTATAACACAATTTCCATATCCACCAAGCCATCCGGCATATGAAACATATCCATCCATTGCTGCCACAACAGGGGTACCAAAGTATGCATTACCTATATCAATTCCAGAATGATAGTGTACAATTCCAGAAATTGGATGTTCTCTTTGTTCATAGTAAGAAGTAATAGCCGTTCCTTCTTTTGCTACTGGCCATATCATGTTTCCACCAGTATATTGAATTGGTAAAAATTCTTCTCCTGATGCTTGTGCTATTAAACTTTGTATTCTATAAACTTCTTTTTTATATTCTGTTATTTCTTTTTGTAATTCTTTTTCTGCTTTTGTTAGTTTACTTGCTTGAGCTTTTTGTAATATTTTTTTATTGGTCAGTATTGTTGTCGTTTGCTCTTTTTTTGCCTTTACTGTTCTTATTTCTTTTTGCTGTTTTTCCAATTTTGTTTTTGTTTCTTCTAATTCATTTTTTTCTCGTTCTATTTGTTCTATATATAAATTATCATATTCCACTATTTGTCTCATTAAAAAATATGAAGAAATAAATTCTGTTAAACTTTTTGATGAAAGCAATACATCTAAATATGTTACATCTCCAGCTTTATACATTTCCACTAATCTATCTCTTAAGATTTCCTCTCTTGTTTCACAGTCTTCTTGAGCTATTTCTATTTTATCTATGGCATTATCTATTGATTTTTGCAATTTGCTTATCTGTGCTTCATACTTTGTTAAGTTTGTTTCATATTGCAATATTTCATCTTCTAGCTTTTGTATTTCTAAGAGCGCGGTTGTTAATTCTTCTTTTACATATTCTAATTGTTTATTTTTTTGGTTTAACCTTTCAGAAACTTCTTTTTTTTGTTTATCTAAGTCTACCATGTTTATGGCAATACTTTTACCTATTAACATCATGCATAACATCAAAATACTTATTATTAAAAGTATTCTTTTCAAAGTTTCTTTCATCTCTCTCCTCCGTTCTTTTTATTTTTAGTAATTTCTTCGAAGTGCAGGCGATTAAAATCGCCCCTACATTTTTCATAGATTACTTTTACACTATCTTTTTATTTAGTGGCTATATTTTGGTTGTTACAATCCACTATATAATGTAATTGGGTCAGTGGTTTTTACTGACCCTATTATTATTATATCATTTTTTTATACAAAATCCAATGGATTTTTAACTTCTGCATTATAAAAGAAATTCCATGCATCCGCCCTTCCTGAGCTTAGATACCTTACTTCAAAGTGCAAATGCGGTCCTGTTGAACCACCAGTATTTCCAGAAAGTGCTATTCTTTCCCCTCTTGCAACTCTTTGCCCCACACTAACTAATTGCTCATTCAAGTGACCATATAACGTTATATATCCATTTCCATGATTTATTGCTATATAATATCCATAACCACCTGTATCATATGTACAAATTATAACTTCTCCTGCTTCTGCTGCTATTACTGGTGTATACTCATCTGCACCAATATCTATGCCTTTGTGCATTCTTCCCCAGCGCCATCCTACATAAGAGGTTATATAATACTCTCCTGGAATAGGCCATTCCATTTGTCCACCACTATATGTTGACTCGTAATTACTATTTTCAAATGCCTTTGCTAATTCTTCTTCCATTTTGTCTATTGAATTTTGATATTCTTCTATTTTATCTTTTAATGATTTTTCCTCTGCTGATAAATTATCTGCCTTCTCTTGTCTTGTTGCTCTTTTGCTTTTTAATTCATTATTTTTATCTTCTATTTCCCTTTTAGCAGTATCTATTTCTTTTTTCTCGTTTTCCATTTTTTGTTTTGTAGATTGAATTTTATTTTCTTGTTCTTCTATTGTTTCTAGTAACTTGTTGTCCGCTTCTGCCAATTGTTGTACCATATAATAATTTGATATTAGGCTTGTTATGTCTTCTGAAGATAATAACACGTCTAAATATGTAGTATTCCCTGCCATATATATAGCTACCAATCTGTCTTCTAACAGTTTCTCTTTTTCCGCATGTTCTTTTTGTAGATTTTCTATCTCTATTTCGCTATTTTTTATAGATGCATTAAGTTCTTCTATTTTTCCTTCTAGCTGTCCTATTTCCTTTTCATATTCTGATATTTCAGCATCTAATTCACAAATTGCATCTAATTCTATTGATAATTCTTCTTTAATATCTGTATGCTTCTCCTCTGTTTCTTTTTTTTGCTGTTTCAATTCATCTATAGTATTTGCAAATGCACACATACCAAAACTTTGTATTATTGCAATTATTAATACTACAACAATTATTCTTTTTTTCATATATTTTCCATTCCTTTTACTATATATATTCACATTTTTATACATAATCCATAGGGTTTTTAGGCACTCCATTTATTATTACCTCAAAATGTACATGTGCTCCTGTTGAAGATCCAGTAGATCCCATTTCTGCAATTGCTTGTCCTCTTTTTACATGTTGTCCTATGCTTACATTTATTGCTTGGCAATGAGCATATAAGGTTGTTAGTCCATCACTGTGATTTATTTGAACATAGTTTCCATATCCTCCGCCACATCCACATGACCAGCTCTTTCCATAATTATGTGTACAACCTCTATTGGTATCTACCACAACGCCATCTTCTGCCGCAACTATTGTAGCTCCATAGTCTCCACCTATGTCCACACCTTTGTGACCTATATATGTTCCCCATATTGGATGCCATCTATATCCAAATGGTGAAGTTATCCAATCTTTTCCATATCCAGTAAGTGGCCATCTTAATTGCCCCGAATATACATCTCCATCTGTTCTTGAACCAGAATCATATATTTTTTGTAGTTCTGCCTCCATGTCATCTATTTCCTTTTGTATTTTCTTTTGATCAGAATTAAGATTATCGACTTTAGTTTGCTTTTCTTGTTTACTTGCCTTTAATGCATTATTTTTGTTATCAATTTCTGTTTTGGCAGTATTCACTTCATTTTTTTCGTTTTCAAATTTTGTCTTTGCTTCCTGCATAGTTTTTTCTTGATTTTCTATTGAAGTTAATAATTCATTATCTGCTTGTGCTAATTGTTGTACTAAATAGTAGTTAGATATTAAACTAGTTAAATCTTCTGATGCTAATAAAACATCTAAATATGTAGTTTCTCCTGCCATATATATAGCAACCAATCTATCTTTTAATAATTTTTCTTTTTCCTCATACTCTTTTTGTAGCTTTTCTATTTGTTCCTGTTTATCTTTTATTGAAATTTCTAATCTGTTTATTTTATATTTTAACTCTTTTATATCGTCTTCATATTGACTTATTTTGGCTGTTAAATCTTGTATTTCCTGTAGCGCTTCATCTTTTTCTTTTTTTATTTGCTCTATTTCGTTTTCCTTCTGTCCAATTCCTTCTTTTAGTTCTCCTTCTCTACTTGCAAATGAAACTCCGCAGAAAAGCGTTGTAATTATTAAAATTAAAATAATACATAACATTTTTCTTTTCATAAATAGATTATACCTCCAAATATTTTTTCATCGATATAGCACTACCAATTGTTCCAATTCCTATTCCTAGTACTAAATATACTATAATTAATAAATTAAACATATCTGAAAATGTTAATAAGTTCAAGCTAACGCGCACACCTGCTAATGATGTAATTATTTTTTCTGCAACAGAATTATATGTAATTCCTAAAATTAATACTGTTATAAACGATGAAATAATGCCAATTAAAATACCTTCTACCATAAATGGCCATCTAATAAATCCATTTGTTGCTCCCACATATTTCATTATAGATATTTCTTTTCTTCTTGCATGTACCGTTAATTTTATCGTATTCGAAATTATAAATATAGATACAAATATTAATATTACTAATATTACACCAGAAATAGTTTTTACTCCATTTGCTATCTTAATTAATGCACTTATTGTGTCATCACTTGTTTGTATCTCTAATACATTCTCGAATTTATTGATCTCTTCTCGAACATCTTTACTTTTCTCTAAGTTTGTAAGAGTAACAACATAAGATGCTGGAAACGGATTATCTTCTTCATATGATTTAACCAAGCCTGGCGTTTTCTTAAACACAGATTTCATTTGGTTTAAAGCCTCTTCTTTAGATTTATATGTTACATTATTCACATATTCTATACCTCTTATTTTGGCTTCTAAATCCTTTTCTTCTTCTTGGGTTGCATTTTTATTTATAAATACTTGCATACCTTGTTGTGCTTCTATTTCGTTTATAACATGATTAACATTTTCTCCTATTACAAAAAATATACCAAACACAAACATTGTTGCAAACATAATTATTAATGATGCCATTGTGGATTTTTTGTTCTTAAAAAAGTTTCTAAACCCTTCTCCTATTAAATACCCTAGTACACTATATTTCACTATTATAACCACCTTTTTTATCATCTCTTATGATGTTACCCTCTTCTATTTGGATAACTCTTTTCTTCATTCTATCTACTATATCTTTAGCATGCGTTGCTACTACAACTGTTGTTCCTCTTGCGTTTATATCATTTAAAAGAGTCATAATATCCCAAGCAGTTTCTGGGTCTAGATTTCCTGTTGGTTCGTCTGCTATTAGCATTGATGGATTATTAACCAAAGCTCTTGCTAAAGCTACTCTTTGTTGTTCTCCTCCTGAAAGTTCATTTGGATAAACCTTTGCTTTATGACTTAGTCCTACTAATGATAACACCATTGGTACTTGTCTTCTTATATGTTTTGGTGTTGCTCTAACTATGTACATTGCATAGGCAACATTATCATATACTGTTTTATCTGGTAATAGCCTAAAGTCTTGAAAAACCACTCCCATGCTTCTTCTTAAGTATGGAACCCTACTTGGTTTTAAGAAAGTTGTGTCTCTTCCATTTATTATAATATTACCCTTAGTTGGTTCTTCTTCTTTAAGTATTAACTTAATAAGTGTTGATTTGCCAGAGCCCGAACTTCCTACTAAGAAAGCAAACTCCCCCTTGTCTATTACAAAATTTGCATTATGAACTGCTTCTGTTCCTGTATCATATGTTTTGCTAACATTTCTAAATTCAATCATGTGTATCTCCTTAACGTTTTATACATTTTGTTTTTATTCGTAATTATCATAACAATAAAATCCTTTATTTGCAATAGTTTTTTTTATAAAAAAATGTACTTTTTTAGGTATTTATTACTATTTATAGCCTTTTTCTCTATTTTATATACTTTCATAAATTTCACAAGAAATTCACAAAAAGTACCAAAATTATTCTGGTACTTTTTGTGTTTTAGTTTTCTTTTATCTTTTTAACTATTGATAATGAGTCTATTTCAAAACATCTTATTAGTTCTTCTGCATTTCCAGATTTTCCAAATACATCTTTTATTCCCATTCTAATAATTTTTGTTGGATGTTCTTCTGATAATACTTCACATATTGCACTTCCCAACCCGCCTATTACATTGTGATCTTCAATTGTAATTATTTTTTTTGTCTCTTTTGCGCACTTTATAATTAATTCTTTGTCTATAGGTTTTATTGTATGTATATCCACTACTCTAATGTCAATTCCATCTTCTAGTAATTTTTCTTTTGCTTTTAACGCTTCCTGTACGGTAATTCCTGTTGCAAAAACCGTTGCATCTTTTCCTTCTCCTATTTGCACTCCTCTTCCTATTTCAAATTTATGTTCTTTTTTATATATTACTTCACTTGGTAGTCTACATAGCCTTAAATATACTGGCCCTTCAAATTTTGATATTTCTTCTACTGCCCATCTTGTTTGTGTATCATCTGATGTGCATATAACTGTCATATTGGGAATAGTCCTCATTAAAGAAATATCTTCTATCATTTGATGAGTTGCTCCATCTTCTCCCACTGTTATTCCTGCATGTGTAGCACATATTTTTACATTTAATTTAGGATAACATATACTATTTCGTATTTGGTCATAACCTCTACCTGCTGCAAACATTGCGAATGTGCTTGCATATGGTATCTTGCCAAATGTTGACAGTCCTGCAGCAATTCCAAACATGTTTTGTTCTGCTATACCCACATCTATAAATCTATCTGGAAATTTTTTTGCAAATATATTTGTCTTTGTAGCTCCTGACAAGTCAGCATCTAGCACTACTATTTTTCTATTCTTCTCACCTAATTCTGCTAATTTTTCGCCATAGCTTTGACGTGTTGCTATTTTCAATTTTTCCTCCACCTTACTCAACTCCTCTTCTCAATTCTTCAATTGCTTTCTCATATTCTTCCTGTTTAGGCGCTTTTCCATGCCATTCTGCTTTGCCCTCCATAAAAGATACACCTTTTCCCTTTATTGTTTTTGCAATTATTATAGTAGGTACTCCTTTAGTTTGCTTTGCCGTGTCAAACGCGTCTATTAAGTTGGGTATATTATGACCATCTACATTTATTACTTTTAATCCAAAATTAGAAAATTTACCTTCTATATTTGTTAGTCCTGCTACCTCCTCTATCTTCCCATCTATTTGCAATCCATTGTTATCTAAGATAATGCATAAATTATCTAATTTGTATTTGCTTGCTGTCATTGTTGCTTCCCATATTTGCCCTTCATCTATTTCTCCATCTCCTAATAAACAATAAACTCTACATCCTGCACTATCCATTTTTGAGGCAATTGCCATTCCAACAGCAGCTGATAGTCCTTGCCCTAATGAGCCTGTTGACATATCTACCCCTCTAATGTTTTTCATATCTGGATGTCCTTGCAATTCTCCTCCAAATTTTCTAAAAGTACTTAATTTTTCTTTTGGAAAATACCCCTTTTCTGCTAAAGTGGCATATAACGCTGGACTACAATGCCCCTTCGATAATATAAATCTATCTCTTTCTTGAGCACTTGGTTTATTTTCGTCTATATTCATTTGGTTAAAATATAATACCGTTAATATATCTGTTGCTGATAAAGAACCGCCTGGGTGTCCAGATTGTGCATTATATACCTGTTCTATAATTCCTATCCTTATATTATTTGCTATCTTTTCAAGTTTATTTATATCTTTAATTTTCAAAATTCTTCCTCCTTTTTATAGCCTTCTACATAGTTCTATTTTTAAGAAAATTTTACTATACTACCTTAATTATTTCAATAGTTATTCTTGTTATTTTTTTGAAATTGTTGTATAATAGTATTGTATTATTTTTATGGGGATGTATTTGGTTTCGACAGTATTTTAGAAGTAAAAATAGCGAGTAGTGGATTCGCCTGGCCACTATAAAAGGCGAAAAATAAATATAAACGCTGATAATAGAGAATTAGCATACGCTGCCTAATTAAGGTAGCTCGTCTTACTCTGAATGCCCACGTTTAGAGAATAAGGCGTCATTTAGTGGGAAACAAACCTATTTCTTGCCATAGAAATAGCGGGTATTTTAATGGCTACTCTAATTTTAATTTTGTTTGTTAATTTAATCTTAGAGGAATTTTTATAACAAACTACACTCGTAGAAGTTTTTATGGATGGAATATTGGACAGGAGTTCGACTCTCCTCATCTCCACCAGATTAATAGGAAACTTGAACTTTTATGTTTGAGAGTAATAAATTACTAACAGAAATGTTAGTTTTTTTGTTATTTCAAAATAGAAAGTGAGAGTGATTATATATGACAATAGAAACCAATGAGAGATGATAGAAAGAAAACCTTTAAACAAATGGTTGATGACTCAAATAATGTAGTTGCAGATGAATTATTATTTACTAGTGATAATGATTTCTTTAAAGGTATGAGTAAAAAACAATATATCAAAGATAAAGCCCATTTAAGCACTCTTCAAGATAAATAAATAACTATCAAAGACTAATAGATAATGGTTTTGACCTAGAAAGAGGCATTAAAAACAGTGATAATGAGCATATTTCTATAAAAGAATTTAAAAAGATTACTAAAAAACTAGATAATAGATTAGAAAAGCAAAATTATTTAATGACTAGAGATTTTGAAGAACTAGAAGAAAAACTAAAAACTTCTAAGCCAACAATTACAGGTAAAGAAGTTAAAATTGATAAAGATACTTATGATACATTAAATAATTTTATGAATACATCAAAAAGAGTTATAAAAGATATGCCAAATAATCAAGCATTATTTAAAGAGCTTACTGATTATACTAAAGGTTATAAAAATTTAGAAAATGAAAAAAGAAATATTCAAGTTGAAGTTAGAAAACTAGAATATCAAAACGAAAAACTAAAAGAAGAAAATAATCGATTACATAACTTTTTACACAATATTTTACAAACCTTAAAAAAGTTCTTCCATAGACTACTTAAAATAGGGACTGAAAAAGATAAAGATGAAGTAATATCAGAAATAAAAGAATACCACAAACAAGGTTTATATGACAATTTTGATTTACACGATATAGCAGATAACACATCAAAAGAAGAAGAAATAAATGATTATTTATATAAAAAAATTTATGAATATGACGATAAAGATTTTGACATTTAAAAAACGAGCTACAGCTCGTCCAATAAAACTAAAATTCCATTTTAGTAACACACTACGCTATTGGCAAAGCCGATAACGGTGTGAAAAAGGGAATTTTCCTTTTTAAACCCTTTTAAACATAATTTTAGCAAGGTATAAAGCCAAGCAAAAATATGTTTTTATTTCCTATCTGCAAAGAAATTAGTCCAATATGGATTTTCTTTATCAAAAATTTCTTGCTCTTTTTGGGTTAAATTGTGTGGATAATCTTTAAATAAATTATAATATTTTTGCTTATCAAATGTAAAAATACGTTCTCCAACTTTATCTCTATTATCAACCCACTATATTTTATCATCATCATTATTTTTGTATAATTCTTGAGCCAAACTATTTTGTTCTTCATTTATTGATAATTTTGGGTTTTTAAACTTTATTTCATTATCACATTGAGGGCATCTTACCATTTGAAATTTTTGATTTTTATTCCAAATCAATTCGAAAGTATTTCCGCATTGGCATTTTTCTGTTGTTGTATCAACATTTTCTTTTTTTTGATTATTTATCAAAGCATCATATGATTTAGATAATATTTGATTTACTAAATCACATTTAATTAACTTTCTTAATTTTGTTAAAATTTCATCATCGGAGTTAATGGTATAATCAATACCATTTATATTTATATCTGTATATTTTAAATATTCAGGAATTGAAAATTGTGGTGCTTCAGTATCATCTGGTTGATATTTACTTTTTACTTCACTTATCAAATTATTAATATCAATAATTTCTTCTTCTTTTAGAATAAAAGGAATAGAACATTCTAAGGTTGCTTCATCTTTTATTTTTTCATCGATGCAAAAACTTATAAAAGTTTTATTAGTTGCATTTCCCCCTGTTAATTTAAACTCTACAAAATCATTAAAAATACCACCTTTTCCATAGTGTCCATTATATATTCTAGTTGAAATTACAATATTTAAAATATAACCTTTTTTAAATGGGATATTAAAAGGTAATCCTGCTCTTTGATTTTCATATTTTCCAAAATTCAAATATAATCCAATTTCTTGTAATTTTTCAATAACTAAACGATAAATATCAAACATTGTTTTAGAATCAAGTTTTCTATTTAATAATGTAGATATAGAAGTTTCCATATTATCTTCTAAATTTTGAATATCAAGAACTAGTTTTTTTGAAATTTCTTCAACATTAATGTTTTCTTCTTTAAAAAATTCATCTTTAACACTTTTTAAATCATCTCGTCTTTGAATAATTTGTTTTGTGAAATCATTAAATTTAACATTATCTTTTGCAAGATTTTCTAAATCACTAATTCCTTGTTCTTTATCATCATATGTTGCTTTAATAAAATTATCTATTGTAGTACACCAAAATGGGTCATTATTTCCTAATAATTTTTTTAGTCTTTCATCATAAGTCATATTTATCCACCTCCTTTCACAGCTATTATAACATGAAATTTATTATTTTTATCTTTTTTAACTAAAAATAATGAATTTTTAACACAAAATATAAAAAATGTAGTATAATTTAACTAGTTAGTAGTTATTACTACCTATAAATTTATGCTTAGTGGTTGTTATACTTCCACCAAAAGGGCACCAATAACGAATCTGTTCGAACTAAGTTGAACAGAATTGATACAGAAATCAATCAGAAAATAAAATCTGGTTGATTTTTTTGTTGTTTAAAAACAATAACAAAGACTAGAGTTTATATATGAGTTTGCAAAATGAACTTGATAGCACTAATTGTGCATTGGACAGAGCAAGTATTTTATTATAAATCTTACTATGACAAAGCTTATGGAAAATATGAAAATTCAATAAAGATGAAAAAGCAATCGACATTCGCAAACGGTTGTTTTGTAATAACGCTTGAATAATTAAAAATAAAATATTACGAAATGGAGATGATATTATTGAGTGATATAGATAATACTAATAAATCATTTGAAGATATAAAACATATTGATGAAAATGGTGTTGAATTTTGGTATGCTAGAGAACTTATGCCTATTCTACAATATTCAAACTGGCAAAATTTTGAAAAAATAATTGATAAAGCTAAAATATCTTGTGAAAATAGTGGCATTAGTGTGTTTGAACATTTTATTGACGTCAATAAGTTGTCAAAACGTGCTAACAATGCAGAAGTTGAAATCAAAGATTATGAATTAACTCGTTATGCTTGTTATTTAATAGCACAAAATGGAGATAGCAGAAAAAAAGTAATTGCTCTTGCTCAAACATATTTTGCAGTTCAAACTAGAAAGCAAGAAATTAGTGAAAAAGAGTATACTTCATTAACAGAAGATGAAAAAAGATTTTATCAAAGAAATCTTACAAGAAAAGGAAATTATTTTCTTAATCAAGCAGCAAAAAAAGCAGGAGTTAAAAATTTTGATAAATTTCATAATGCTGGTTATAAAGGCTTATATAATGGCGAGACTGCTGATGATATTGCAAAAAGAAAAGGATTAGGATACAGAGAAGATATTTTAGATAATATGGGAAGTACAGAATTAAGTGCTAATTTATTTAGAATATCTCAAACTGAGGAAAAATTAAAAAAAGATAATATACAAACAGAGAAAGATGCTTGCAATACACATAATAAAATTGGAAAAATTGTTAGAAAAGCAATCAAAGAGGCTGGTGGAACTATGCCAGAAAATTTACCAACACCAAAGAAAAGTTTAAAGCAATTAGAAAAAGAAAATAAAAAGGGATTGAAGAAAAAGTAATATGGAATTTCATAGTCAACGGCACCAATGACGAATTTGTCAATGGGGTCAAAAAGCTTGTCCCCATTGACATTTATTTTATGTATTTTATGAGAGTATAGAAAAAGTTGTGTAAATAAATCCTTCCGTGATAAAATATAAAATATCAAGGAGGGATTTTTCTATGGGTAAAAAAGTAGAAAAAGAAAGAAATGAAATAGTAGAGGAATTTTTTAGAAGGAATGAGCCAAAAAATATTAAATCTATGAATGATATGTACACAGCCTGGAAAGATCTCTTTGCCCCTGCTTTTCAACAATTGTTGGATGCTGAACTTGTATAAAATTTTCTTAGCAGTAGCAGACTATAAAAGCTTTTCAAAAGCAGCAAATAATTTATATATAACACAACCTGCTGTAAGTTACGCAATTAAAACTTTAGAAGAAAACTTGAATACAAAACTTTTTATAAGAAAATATAACCAAAGCATTCTTACAAAAGAAGGAGAAATACTTATTTCTCATATAAAGAAAGCTTATAATAATATACTTATTGGCGAAAAACTTATACAAGATTCTCATAATTTGATTTTTGGAGATATTAATATCGGAGTTCCAACGCATATAGGAACTACCTTAGTAATGCCAAAAATCTGTGAATTTCATAAATTGCATTCAAATATTAAATTTCACATTTTGAGTAAATCAACTAATTCTATGATAAATTTATTGGAGAATAATTCGCTTGACTTTATAATTGATAGTTTTCCAATTGAGAACACTAGCAAAATAACTATTGTGAATTTAAATAGATGTAAAACGTGTTTTGTTTCGAAAAACAATTTAAAGGAATCAATTAGCAAAGAAAATTATATGGATTTTGATTTCATATTGCCAAATAAATCTACATCAAATAGATTAATGTTTGATGAATTGCTATCAAAGCAAGAAATAAAAATATTGCCATCAGTTGAATCATATTCAACTGAAATGGCAGTTCAATTTGTAAAAGAAGACTTTGGTATAGCATGGCTTTTAAGGGATTCTATACAATATCAGTTAGATAATAAAATACTATACGATGTACCTACAACATTTGAACTGCCTGAAATTCAACTGCAACTAGCTTACATTGACAATTTTATCTCTTTTCCAGCTAGAAAATTTATAGAAAAATATTTCATAAAGAATCAATCTTGATTCTTTATGAAATAAAATGGATATCCTCTTTGATCGACATCATCAAGGTTAAGGTTTAATTTTTTTGCTTCATCATCAAGTAGCTTTCTTTCTTCCTCAATATCCAGCTCTATTTTTTTAACTTCTATTTCAATGAAATATCCTAAATTCTCTACCTTATCCAATGCTATTTCATACTTATCATTTTTGTACATGTATATATTTCTATTTTTATGTATCAAAGCAAACGAAATTATATTCAATTCATTAAATATCTTCTTCATTCTATCTATGTCATCAATAATTACTTCATATTCATCGCAATATAAATGTATCTCTTCTTTTTCAGGATAAAAATGTTTATAATTTAATATTTTCTTTTCTCCACGTTCTCTTATGCTTAGCCACTTGTAGGGATATTTTTCCTTTGTAAAATCCTCAAATTTGCTTGTAAAATATTCATCTTTTTGTTCAACTTCCTTTACAAATGTAGCATTTGAATTAAAGAATTTTTTTAATTCATTAAATTTCTCTTCCTTTATTTTTATTTTGATTTCTATTTCAATATCGTTACTCATCTTTTTGTCTCCTTTATATTAATTTCCATTGGAACATGATCAGAACCATATATATCTTTGTATATTTTAACGTTTTTTATGTTCTCTTGCATAGACTTACTAACAAAGAAATAATCTATTCTCCATCCCAAATTTCTGTTTCTAGCATCAAATGCATAGGGATACCATGTGTATTCCTCTCCATTTTTATTAAGTGTTCTATATGCATCTATAAGGTTTAAGTTTATGAAATCATCCACAACTTTTCTTTCTTCATCCGTAAACATTATATTTTTATGGTTTTGTTTAGGTTTTGCCAAATCGATATCATTATGAGCTATGTTAAAATCTGTAGCAATTATTATATTTTTCTTTTCGTTTTTTATAATTTTCTCAATTTTATTGCAAACTTCTAACTTATACTTAAGATTTTCTTTTTGTCTTCCACCGTGGACCATATATAAATTGAATAAAATAAAATCATTAAATTCACATTTGATTAACCTTCCATCTTCATCGAATCTTTCATATTGTATTGTATAATCCACACTTTCTGCCATATTCTTTGAAAGAACCATAACTCCATTATGCCCTTTTCTTTTACACTCATTAAAGTATGCATTGTATGAATTCGGAATAGTGCTTTTTATTGCATCAATGTCTGAATTCTTAACTTCCTGCAAACATATTATATCATAATCTGAATTCAAGATTTTTTTTAAATCTCCTTTTTCATACGCAGATTTATATCCATTTACATTCCATGTTAATATTTTCACAAGCCTCCTCCTTTCCTTATAGCAAAAATATTACCTTAGTAATTCTATCATATTAATAGTTTTTTTGGCAATAAAAAAATAAAATATCCAATAGTTTCCCTTGCCAAACATAAAAAATTATGTTAAATTAGTAATAGTAAATTGAATTAATAAAATGATAAATAAACGTGCAATTTTTCGCATACCTGTTGCGGAAAGGCACCAATAACGAATTTGTATGGGGACAAAAAAACTTGTCCTCATTGACATTTATTTTATGTATTTTATTTCAAATAGTGTACCTTTTCCAACTTCTGAAGTTGCTTTTATGTATCCATTGTTTTGTTCTATTATTGTTTTTGCCAAAGACAATCCTATACCTATGCTATCTTCATTGCAATTTTTTGCTTTATAAAACCTCTCAAATATATGCTTCAAATCCTTTTGTGCTATTCCTTGCCCTTCGTCTTTTATTTTTATCTTTAGAAAAATACTTGTATTTTCTACAATTATATATATATTGGATTTCGGTTGGCTATGTTCTATCGCATTCTTTAATATGTTTGTTAATGCTTCCTGTTGCCATTTATAATCTGCTATAAATATAGCTTTTTCGTCAATTTTAGTTATTACTTCTATTTCCTTAATTTCTATTAATATTGCCAAGTTATTAATTACACTATCTATTAATTTTTTTGCATCTATTTCTTCGTTTTCCATCTTTATTGTTCCCGCATCAAATTTTGCAATTTTTAATAAGGATATAACCAATGAGCTCATATGTTCAACTTGCTTACTTATATCTTGTATAAAATCTTCTCTTATTTCTTGTAGCATATCTGGATTATCACTAATATTGTCTAACATTATCCTGATTGAAGTTAATGGCGTTTTTAGTTGGTGTGATATATCTGCAATAGCTATACCTAATTTTTCCTTCTCCTCTTCACTATTTTCTGCCGCTTCTCTCAAAATAACTGTGGTTTTATACAATTCATTTCTAAGTCTTGATAATTCCCCATCTTTATTGTCCTCTATTTTTAAAGAGTAATTTTTATTATTTACTTCTTTTATATATTCGTTTATTTCTTTAAGTTCTTTTTCTTGAATTAATACATATCTCATAAATATACTTAAACTTGCTATTCCAAATATTCCTATTAATACTGCCGTATTGATTAAATTTTTATTGATATTTTCTCTTAATTCTTTTATGTATGAAAGTTCATCATCATATCCATATTTTTCTAGAATATTTTCACTTGAATCGTCTCGATTATTTATTATTTTTAGTATATCTTCTTCTTTAACCTCAGGATATTTTTCCATTACATTATTAATAATATCGTTTATTTTTTCATTTACAATTTTCGAATATACTTTGTTTTGCATTTTAATAACTACTACGAATATAATTATAAATAGTAATACAATTACAATATTTGTCAGTAATACTTTTATTAATGTTTTTCTTTTTAATAAATTCACTTTTGTCCCCCTTGTACCTGATATCCAATCCCTTTTATTGTTTTTATACAATCCATTTTACCTAATTTTGTCCTTATTCTTTTTATATAAACTGTAAGTGTATTGTCATTTACAAAATTTCCTGCAACATCCCATATCTTCTCCAAAATCTGTTCTCTTGTTATTACCTTTCCAATATTAGTAAACATTAAAACTAATATTTTAAATTCTAATGCTGTAAATTCAACACTTTCTTCATTTACATATACCGTTTTTTCATCTAAATTTATTTTAATACTTCCATATACTATTTTATTATCTTCTTTATTAAATCTTTTTAATACATTATTAATTCTTGAAAGAAGTTCTCTGTTTCTAAATGGCTTAATAATATAATCCTCTGCTCCTAAATCAAGCCCCTTTACTACATCTTGTTCTTCATCTTTTGCTGTTAAAAAGATTACTGGTATATCTGTATATTTTTTTATATATTCACAAAGCTCAAAGCCATTTCCATCTGGAAGAGCTATATCCAATACAATTAGATGTATTTCCTGTTTTCCTATAACATTCATTGTTTCATTAACATTTTTGCATATGATAACATGAAAGTTTTCTTTTTCTAACAAATATGTTAATCCTTTAATTATAACCTCGTTATCTTCTACTATTAGAATACTTCTCATAAACGTCTCCTTTTCGCATATTATAACATATTCCTATGTAAAATTAAAAGAGCTGTTTGGTTGAAATAATCACAAAGCAAATTTGGGTTACTTCAATACAGCTCATCTAGTCTTAGATATTGTCCTCTCTAATTGTTTCTATTATATTCTGCTTATTTATTCTATTTAGTGAATATTTCATTGTTATTCCCACTATTATAAATACGAAAATAATTGAAATTATTACTGCTTGATATGGAAACATGTATCCAAAATCTATTCCCTGTGCAAATGCTTTATATATTCCATAAGAGTCCAATATTCCTAATGGTATTCCTATTAGTAGGGATTTTGTTCCATACATTATACTTTCTAGTCTTATCATTCTGTTAAATTCTTTCGTTGTCATTCCTATTGATTTTAACATAGCAAATTCTTTGCTCCTCAAAATCATGTTTGTTGTTATTGTATTAAATATGTTAGTCACTCCTATTAGTGTTATTATAGTTATAAATCCATACAGAAATATTTTTATAACTAACAAAATTCTTTGTTCTTGTTTTATATATGTTTCATAGTTCTGTACTTCAAGCTCAAAATACTTTTCGTTTTGTTTTATCAGGTCATTTATTCTGCTCTCTAGTTCTTGTGCCTTTTTTGATTCTATTAACAAGTTACTAATACGATATGAATTATTTGGTACTTCATCAAAAACTTCTCTCATAAAATCTTCAGATACTATTATTTTTCCATTGTCATGATATACTGTTTCTTGCCCCATTGGTGAATTATCTGTACATTTTGTAATTGTTATTTCTCTTATTTTCTCGTCCTTTGCTACATTTATTTTATCACCATTTTTTATTTTATACAGTCTTTCTATTGTTTTACTTCCATCATCATTGTTTTGCCTTCCTTCATCTATCAAAATTACTGCAGACTTATAGTTTTCTTCTTTTATTCCTAGTTCCTTTATATACTTTTTAAAATATTCATTATTATATATTATTATTGCTATACTATTTTTGTCATATGGATTTTGTTCAAATCTATTCTTTCCAAAATCAGAAGCATATTTTGCTTTGTCAAAGTCTAAACTAGTTTCATAATAATATGCATATTCGTCCACATTATCTAACTTAGCTATTTCCTCATATATATCTGCATTTCCATTTAATACGAACATATTAAATTTAAAATCCATGTAATAAAAAGTACTTGCTTTTGTACCTAAAGTCAAAAAGCTTGATAAGGATATAAATATAAATATACTTACAACTAGTGAAATAACTGTTGTTCTATATTTCTTCTTGCTCCTTTTTAAGTTTTTACTCGCAATTACTCCACCTACACCAAATAATTTTTTCGTTATAACTGATGTTTTAAGTTTCTTACTCTTAATCTTAATATCATTGTTTCCTCTAATTGATTCTATTGGAGAAATTTTAGCAGCCTTTCTAGCTGGAATTAAGCATGACAAATATATTGTTATAATTGAAATTATTATAGATATTAAAATTGCCACCCAATTAATGCTATACATAAACCTCATTCCACTTAACATATCTACTAATAAATAATTTACAACTTGCAATAAAATTATTATTGCTATTATTCCAAATACAATTCCTAATGGTATCGCAATAAGTCCTATAAGCATTCCTTCAAATATTACGTTTTTCTTTATTTGTTTTGATGTTGCTCCTATACTTGCCAGCATTCCATATTGTCTGTTTTTTTCCGAAACAGATATGCTAAAGCTGTTTCTAATTACAAATATACTACTTACAACAATAATAATAATTATTATTCCTGCTATTGTATATAACACATTTAACGTAATTTCGCTCATAACACCTTGGTATCTTAATAGTTGACTGTTTACATATGTATCTATTTCTTCATTTAATCCTGTATTGGTACAAATATTTTTATTTATTTCTATATATTCTTTTGGTTCATTATATAATACCGATACGTTTACCTTATCATCTATATTTTCCATATAAGTCATAACTATATACCCTGGTGAAGTGTATGTTTCATAGTTCCATCTTTCTATTTCGCCAACTATAGTATATACTTTTTCTTCTACATTTACTAAAGTTTCTTCTGTATCATCTATGTATGGATTATTGCCATTTAGATCATATCCGTCAGAAGTTTGCCTAGTGCCAACGTTGAAGGTAATTTTATCTCCAATTTTCAAATTTACTCTTGCATTTGTTTTTATATGCTCTGGTATAAGTATTTCATTTGCGTTCTGTGGTAATCTTCCTTCTTTTAAGTTTATTCCATAGTTTTCTAGTGCTGTTTTGTCATATTTCCAAATGTTCACATATGGTTTGCTCTCGTTCTTGCAGCCTTCTAACTTAGCCCAACCAACTTGATTTGTAAAAAAATATTTTGCAACTTTTTGATTTTCAGTTATATATTTTGTTTTTTCTTTCTCTACTCCATAAAATGTTGTATGATAATTACCATCTTTATATTTTGTCCAATTTATAAGTGAATTCTGAAAACTAGACACCAATCCTGCAACACCACAAATAAGTGCTGTAGAAAGTATTATACCAATAATTGTAACAATGGTTCTTTTTTTGTTAAGTTTTAAACTCTTAACTGTAAATTTATTTAATATATTCATCTTTAATTCCTTTCATCTTTAATAATCTTTCCATCTTCTATTGTAATTACTCTTTCTGCCTCTTTTGCAATTTCTAAATCATGTGTAATTATTATTACTGTTTGGTTAAATTTTTTATTTGAAAGCTTAAGTAATGCAATTATTTCTTCACTTGCTTTTGAATCTAAATTACCTGTTGGCTCATCTGCTAGCATTATTGCTGGATTATTTATCATAGCTCTTCCAATTGATACTCTTTGCTGCTGCCCACCTGATAGTTGATTTGGTAAATGAGTCCTTCTGTTCTCTAATCCTAGTGTTTTCAACATTTCTTGTAATCTTTTTTTATCTATTTCACAGCCATCTAAATCGCATGGCAAAGTTATATTTTCTTCAACATTTAAAATTGGTATTAAATTGTAAAATTGATATATTAACCCTATTTGTCGCCTTCTAAAAATTGCTAAATTATCATTGTTTAATGCGTAAATATCTTTTCCGTCTATGTATACTTTTCCAGAGGTTGGTCTATCTACCCCTCCTATCAAATGCAACAAGGTAGACTTTCCACTACCACTTGCACCAACAATGGCAACAAATTCTCCTTTATTAATTGTAAATGAAATATCATCTACTGCATTTATTTTTGTCTCTCCTTTGCCATATGTTTTTACTAAATTTTCTACTTTTAATATTTCCATACTATTATCCTTTCCTATAAAAATTAGATAAGAAAATCCTATCTCTATATTTGTAAATTATTTTAACATTGTAAAGTGACTCTAAAATGACTAACGCAAAAAAAAGAAGCATTTTTACCATTGCTTCTTTCTTATGGCTCTCCGTGTTGGACTTGAACCAACGACCTATCGGTTAACAGCCGAGCGCTCTACCAACTGAGCTAACGGAGAATATATAATCTGGCAACAACCTATTTTCTCAACAGGGTAACCCGTAAATATTTTCGGCACGATAGAGCTTGACTTCTGTGTTCGGGATGGGAACAGGTATTTCCTCTATGTTATCATCACCAGAAATGTATTGTAAGATGTTAAACATCATTACTTACTATAACTGAATTCATTTTGTATTATACTACATACTTTTAATAATTGCAAGTATTTATACAAAAAAATTTATTATTATTATGTACTATTATTTTTTTAATATACATATATAATAGCACACTCAAAAATACATAGAGAGAT
>ULMY01026467.1_pt1 | contig 29957 bp, 35 predicted proteins | sample 1951781 | NCBI WGS metagenome assembly ULMY01 (sample SAMEA4835563, study PRJEB28245) | human gut metagenome | biome: gut microbiome; material: fecal sample | place: Denmark | collected 2008
CAAACCAAAAAAATAAAAGGCCAGGAATTAAAGGGGCATTTAAAGCAGTAGGCAAAAGATTTTGGAATAATGGTACACCAATTAAGAACTTAGCTAAAGCGGCAACAGGTGGAGTAATCGGTGCAACTATAGGAATAGCAGCAGGTGTAGCTTCTGGTGATTTAGAAAAAGCAGTTCAATATGGTGCAGCAGGTGGAGTTGCAGGATATTCTGTAGCAGGAAATATTGGAAATACAGTTGCTGATTATGCTGGTACAGCTGCAGAAGGATACTTAGGACAGGATGAGTATAATAATAGAAAATTTGACAAGAAATTTATGAAGAGCGATGCTTGTAAGAAACTATTACAAAATTATGGTAAAGATAAAAAAGCAGATATACAGGATATGTTACAATATGGTATAACAGATCCTAATGATATGGATACAGCTTTAAAAAACAACTATACTCCTGAAGATACTGCAAAATATATGAAATTGGCAAAGAGTTGTCCAAATGAAATGGCATATGATAGAACGAAATTTGCAGATTATATACGTAATCATCCAGATCCAAAAATTAAGGCATTGGGAGGAAATCAAGCAATATTAGATAATTTATATAAAGGTATGCATGAATTCAAATAGAAAGGTGTAAAATATGCTAAATAATTTAATTAGAAAATATAATAGAAATAGAAGAGAAATATGGATAGTAGTGGTTATTATAGCATTTATAATAGGGTTCAGATATGCCTTAACATCTTATATGAAAAATGATAGAATAGGTAGTAGTAATAATGCTACTACCTATTTTCCAAATAATAACCAAAATGATTATCCATTCTTAAATGATAAAATATATGAAAACAAAAATGTTTCTAAAAATTCACAAGAAATATCTAACACAATAAAAACATTTATAGAATACTGCAATAATAGGCAAGTAGAAGAAGCATATGATATGCTATCTGAGGATACAAAGTATAATTTGTATAAGAGTAAAACAGAATTTGTAAAAAATTATTATATTACATTTTTTAAAACAAAAAAAATATATAATATGCAGGCTTGGATAACAAGTGGAGGGTACTATACATATAAAGTAGAGTTTGAAGAGGATTTATTATCAACAGGAGGTGCAGATAGTAATAAAATAGAAGAATATTATACTGTTGTAAAAGAAAACGAAAAATATAAAATAAATATTAATAGATATATAGGAAACATAGAAATTAATAAAATAACGGAAAAAAACAATGTGAAAATTACGGTATTAAGTAAAAATATTTATTTAGATAATATAGAATATAAAATAAAGGTAGAAAATTTATCTAATAATACAATAGTATTAGACACTAAAAATACAAAAAGAACTACGGCATTGATGGATTCTAATAATTTTGCATATCCAGCCTATATGTATAAATTATTAGAAAACGATTTAACAGTGTATTCTGGAGAAACCAAGGAAATAAACATTCAATTTAATCAACAATATAATACAAAATATTATAATACAAAAATAGTATTTAATAATTTTAACCTAGATAATAATTCAAATAAAAAAACAATTTTTGAAGTTGATGTATAGAAAAGTGGTGATAATTAAATGGAAGAAGAAGAGAAAAATGATTCAATAAATATGAAAGACGCCGCTAAAAAGGCAAAACAAACAGCTGACAAAGCTAAGAAAACTGCAGGAACTATTAAAAAAATAGTTCAAGTGCTTATAAAACATCCATGGTTAATTTGGATAGTGGTAGGTGCAATTGCATTAATTATATTATTAGCATCTTTTGCATGGCTTTTAGACCTATTGAATAATAAAAATACTAATAGTGCTGTTGCATCAGCAACAGGCGCTATAAGTTCTTCAACATCAAATGAACAAGATGAGGAAATTATACCATGTATACAAACAGTAATTAAGGAAATAGATGGTGAATATAAGTATACTTTTATATTTGACATAACAGATGAGGAAAAAGAAAACGTTAAGGCTATTTTAAATCAAAACAGCATTGAATTAACAGAAGAAAACATAAATTTTGTAACAGCATTGGTAAGGTCGGGTTATAAAATAGAAGACAACTTAAATAAAGATACACTAGAATCTCTACTATTGTTTTATAAAGCCCAAATTGCATCAGAATCTTTAGATTTAAGAAGTAGTGATAAAATTCTAGTAGATGGAGAATATACTGCTTGTCCAATTTCTTTAGAACAAGAGGGAGTGCAGGGAACTGTGAGATTGGAAAGAGTAAATATAGATGAAAATTCTAAAACGCAAAGAGTGCTTATGTCATATATACCTAAAGAAAGCTTTGAACAATTATTACAAGGAAATAGTCAGGATATAAAAAATTATTTTACAGTAAATAGTGCACAAAATTGTTTAATATCTGGTTGGAGGCAAACAAAAGTAACATATGAATATCCAGAGAACTATCCATTAGAAAAAGAGCAAAATGTGGATACTACAACAGTTAGTTGTTTAAATGGAAATAGTGGAGTTCCATATAAAAATTATATAAATAAATATACAATGCCAAGTGAATTATTAACAAGTTTGCGAATTTATTTGGATGATATGGAATTTTGCAAGAACTTAGTAAAATGTGTGGAAAACAGCAATATAGTAATAAGTTTACACGAAACAAGTGTAATACAAACAAGTGAATACACAGAAGAACACAAGATAAGAGATGTGAAATATTATGACTACTTCTACACAGAAGAAGGCACTGCAACAAATATTCAGTTTGTTAAAAATTTTACTAGTTTAGAACAATTAAAAGAATATATAAAAAACGAGGGAATACGGATTTCCAGGTGATATGGAAATAGCATTAGGAAACAATGAATGGACATACAACAATAATAAATACACTCTAAATGTTAGAAGAGCTACTGGAATAATGTATATAGCTATACTTTGGAAAGCTGAAAAAACATCTGACCTAGGCAGTGCAACACCAATAATACTACAAAGTGATAAGACATATACTGCTCTAGAACAGCCAGGCACATATAATGTGAAAACAACCAGAGTAAATATAAATAATACAAATAGACTAGATATAACTAGAATAAATACATGGTATTTGGATTATTATAAAATTTTGGAGGCAGTAGGAGATAAAACAACAGAAGATACTGGAACACAAAATTGTGGAGAAACTCAAGAAACAGCAATAGACACGGAGGCTGTATATACAAATTATCCTAAAACAGAATTAACACAAGAGCAAATAAATAATGATACATATATAAAACAGTACAAAAACAAAGCTGGAAATGAAGAAATAGTATGGAACAACGAAAAGTGTAATTTATATATAAATAGAATTGTTGATAAAATACCAAAAACATATAGAAATATAACAGAAAAAAGAGAGGAAAGAGCACCACGTATATCAACATCAATGAAAATAAAGGAAGAAGGAAATGGATTCTTATATTATTACGATCAGTCTAAAAATGCAAAAGATAATATGAATAGTATTAGCCAATGGTTATTTGATGCAATGGCAGAATTCGAAAAGACAGAACCATTAATAGATGTTATTAAATATCTTTTATACATATATGACGGCAGCAATTATGGAGTAACAGAATTAAATATAAATGTGGAAGACATAGGCGATTTTAATCTTAGTGAATATTCTAATGTTAGCTTAGAAAAATACTTAAGACAGTTTTCACATGGGACTACAGAATCTAATGCACCAAAATCTGATGACGAAAAATATTATTTAATGTATGGAGATTTAAAAAACTCTGCAGGATATCCTACAATAGGTAATTCAGATATACAATGGGCATCACATTATCAAAGATTTAATAAATCGGGATTTGTATTAGAAAACAATGTAGAAAAAGAAGTTCCAAATGTTGCAGAATATGTAAGACAAAAATTAGGTGGAAGTAATGCATACAAAGGCACTGATGCAGAAATAAGAGCAAAACAAATATATATAAATATTGAATTAGTTGATTCAGTGGGAGAAGAAATAAGAAATGAGACAATAGGATATGTGGAAAATGAAGTAGGGGATATTAGTCTATCAAAACAACAGGAATATGCATTAATAGAAATAGCATATGCTCGTGGGGTAGGACGATTAAAAGGATTTAGAGAAACATATGAAGCAGCAGCAAAAAAATATGAGATAGACTCAGAAGAATTTAATATGTACATATGGGATAACTGGTGGTATAACAATGGTGTAGAAAGTGCTCTTGGCAAAATAAAAGGACAAGATGCTTCATTTGAAACATATGTAAAAGGAACATTTGATTTTTCTAAACCATATGAACCATCTTGGATGGGCGCACAAGGTACAAACATATTTGATAGAAAATATATGCTATTTTATACTAAAGCTCAGTTAGCAGAATTAAAAAATCCTAGTGTGAAGACAGCAAGAGAAAGTGGTGATACTACAGAAATTTTTACATATGTACAAGGAATAAGTGGATTTCTAGATGTTGCAGAAGAAATTTGGCGAACTATATACGAAAATTTTGGAACATATGGAGGTTTAGGTGCAATACCACCACAAATAAGTAGTAACAAATATGAGAATCAAGTAGATTGTAGCGGATATGTATCTTGGGTACTTTACGAATATGGGTATACAGATATAACATCACAAATAAATTCAGAAGGTTTTTATAGTACAGATTGGACAGAAAAATATGGATGGGAAGAAATACCATTTAACCAAGGTGCAGACATAACGGATTTAATACAGCCAGGAGATATTGTGGTAAGAAGAGGAGATACAGCAGGGCATGTTGCTATAGTAGTTGAACCATTAGAAGATGGAGCCGAATCATATGATTGTGGAAATGCGGGAAATTGGACAAATAGTGGAGGATATCCGGTTGAAAAAAGTTATTTCTATACAGGAGAGAATTTACCGGATTACCCGCAATTATCTGCTCACGGAAAAATTATAAGGGTTACAGCACCATAAAAGGAGGTTAGTATGCTATTTCAAAATAAATTAAGAAAAATAATGATTATATTATTAGTAATTTTTACAACATTAGTAGTTGGAATTTGTTTAATAAAAAATAAAAAAAAGGAAGGAAGAGTAGCAGAAGTGCCAACTCCTGATGAAAGTGTGGGAGAGGAAATACAAAAAGAAAAACAAAGAATGTTAGTGAAGGACATTAATGAATACAATAGAATAAAAAAACATTTAAAAACTTATTTAATATATAAAAAAGCACAAAATGAAAAAGCAATACAAGAAATAACTGATAATAGAGATACTTGGGCAAATAAAACGCCAAGTGAATATTCAGATATAGTCTTACAGGAGATATATAGAAAAAATAATAACAATATAGACATAAATTTTATAAAATTCAAATTTTGTAAACATATAACAGACTTTTATGGGGTAATTATAGTTGATAATGCAAATAGAACTTTTGAAGTTTTAGAAAGTACAATACAAGAATATGAAGATGCTAAATTGGGAAAAGTAAATGAAATATATTTAAATCTTACAACAATAGATAAAAAGACATATAATGTAATTAAAAATGTTCCAAATAGAATTACAGAACAAGAAAAAGTAAAACTATATTTTGATGATTATATAACAAAGGCTATATACTATTCTGAGGAAGCATATAACAATATAAATGAAGAATATAAAAGCAAAAAGTATGATACAATAGAAAAATATAAAACATATTTAAATGAAAATAGGCAAACATTATTAAATTCTGAACAAAAAGGAATAAAATCATATGCAGTAAAGAAATATGCAGACTATGAACAATATGTGTGTGTAGATAATTATGATAACTATTATATATTTAACGTCCAAGGGGCTATGAGTTATAACATAATATTAGATACATATACAGTGGATTTACCACAGTTTGTTGAAAAATATAATAAAGCTAGTGACAAGGAAAAAGCCATTTTAAACATAAAAAAAATATTTCAGGCTATTAATCTAAAGGACTATAATTATGTTTATAATAAATTGGATACCGACTTTAAAAACAGGTATTTTAAACAAGAAAGTGAATTTGAAAAGTTTGCGGATAGTAATTTCTTTTCAAAAAATGAAATTACTATCAAAGAATACGAACAAATACAAAATACGCATGTATTTACAGTAAGTGTAAAAAATGCAGAAGACAAAAATGCAAATACGAAGGACAAAAAAATAATAATGCAGTTAAAGGAAGGAACAGAATATGTAATGTCTTTTAGCGTAAACTAAAATGATAGTGTAAAGTAATATATGAAAAATGTAGTGGCTATTTTAATCGCCTGTACTTCGAAGAAATTACTAAAAAAGAACATGAAGGGAGTAAAAAAATGGATGGTAATAAAAATTTACAAGAAATATTGTTCAAAATGGAAGAAATTAAAGCTATAGTCATAAAACAAATTGAAAGTAATCAAAAAATTAAAGATATTAAGCATTGTGATGATTTACAACTTGGACAAATAGGGATAGAAGGAGCATATACGGCTGAAATAGAGAGCGAAGAAATAAGTAAAGAAACAGGAGAAAAATTAAGAAAAGTTATATATAAAGTATATGGTGAAGATCATACACAGATAGCCAACATAGATGAAAAAGGAAATGTAGAATTTACAGACGAATATTTAAATAAATTAAAAGAAATAAATGAACGACAGCTAAATTCAATACAAACTAGAGGTGTGCAATTAGAAGAAAAAAAGCCTGAAGGGAAAAATGAAATAAGCTATAAGGAAGAAAAAAGAAAAGAAGATGAAAATAGACAAATAGAGGAGATTGCTAAACAAAAAAATATACCTAAAAACAATGTTTTAAAAGTAAGAACAGATAGTAACTTATACAAAAATCACCCTGAACTTAAAGAAGAACCTAATTTATATTTTTACCGTGATGAGGATGGCAAAATAAAGGCAGAATACATAGATGAAAAAGGAATAACACATCCATCTAAATATTTTGAAGAATCTACTACAGCATTAAGTGAGCAAACTGTGGATTTGGGACAAGATGGGAATCCAGTAAAAAAGAAAGTACCATATCAAACAATGAAAACCAACTTAAATGGAAATGATGAAGATATAAAGGCTGTAAGAATTATCATAGAGATAGTACAAGGTTATTTAATAGTAAAAGAGAGCAGATTAGGAAAAAATGGAAAATGGGAATCTCATGAAATAGAAGTTATGGGAAGAGATTATAATTCTAAGGAAATAAATGATGTAACATCAACAAGAATTGGGGGAGAAGCAGATCCTTCAAGAACCACAGATGCGTATGAAAAAGTTAAAGAAACCAGTATGTCTAATGATGGCGTTCAAATGGAAGAAATGCAAGAATATAGAGAATCTTTAATAAATAAGTTTATAGACGAAGGGTATAATAGAGAGGAAGCAACTAAAATATATAACTATATGATAGAAAAAAGTTGGAACCTTACAGAAGAACAAGCCAAAGACAAGGTTAATGAGGAAATAAGAAATAATACTGACTATGGCGAAAACGAAGGAGGTAGGACACCAGGGGAAGATGCATATGATAGACTAACTATGCGAGGAAAACCATATTAAAAGAATAAAAAATCACCTTATAAAATATAATTTAAAAGGTGATTTTTTTATGAAGATAAAAAGACTAAAAAAAGTAGGTATAATTTTATTATTTATAATATGCTTATTTTTTAATATGGTAAAGGCAAATACAGAAGATGAAGAAGATATTAATATAAATGAAATATTACAGGTAACAAGTGCTGAAGTTGATATGCCAAAAACCAGTTCTAGAATTGCCTTGATATATGATAGGACATCTGGGGAAGTGATTTATGAAAAAAATGGTTATAGAAAAGCAAAGATGGCAAGTACTACAAAGATAATGACAAGTTTGATTGTTTTAGAAAAGTGTAATTTAAGTGATACTGTTACAGTAAGTAAAAAAGCAGCAGGAACCGGCGGGTCAAGATTAGGCTTGAAAACCAATGACAAAATAACGGTAAATGATTTATTAATGGGACTAATGTTAGAGTCCGGAAATGATGCTGCAATAGCTTTAGCAGAACATATTGGTGGTGGTGTAGAGAAGTTCGCAGACTTAATGAATGCCAAAGCAAAAGAATTGGGATTAAAAAACACGCATTTTGTAGTACCACATGGATTAGATAATGAAGAACACTACACTACTGCACTTGAGCTTGCTAAAATTACTGATTATGCACTAAAAATAGAAAAATTTAGGAATATTGTTGCAACAAAAGAATATAATGTAACAATAAACGGATATAACAAGGTAATAAGTAACACAAATGAATTATTAGGAAGCCTTGACGGTGTTTATGGAGTAAAAACTGGATTTACAAATGGGGCAGGAAGGTGTTTAGTTACATCATGCAAAAGGGGAGAATTAGACATTATAACAATAGTTTTAGGAGCAGACACTAAAAAAATAAGAACAACAGATAGCATAAATTTAATAAATTATGCATATAAAAATTATAAGGTAATGAACATAGAAAATATAATAAATCAGAAATTTGAAGAATGGAAAAATATAAGAGAAAAAGCAATAATAGTTAATAAGGGCATATTAGAAAATGCAACAATTAAATTAGGTGAATTTAAATATACCAAAAGAGCCATAAGAAATGCAGATATAGATAATATTAATATAGAAGCAAACTGTTTAATGTACTTAGAAGCTCCGGTAGAAGCAAACAAAAAAATAGGAACATTAAAGGTAAAAGTGAGAGAGGAAACAATACAAACAATAGATATATTAGTAGAAAGAGCTATAAGAAAAAAAGAAATAAAAGATTATTTTTATCAAATTTTAAAGGTTATATATTGACTTTTGGTAATAAATTTGCTATTATAATTAATAGCTATGCGAAAGTAGCTCAGTTGGTAGAGTGCAACCTTGCCAAGGTTGATGTCGCGGGTTCGAGTCCCGTCTTTCGCTCCAAAAGTGCGATACGAAAGTATCGCAATAATTTATATAAAATAAAAGGCGACATAGCCAAGTGGTAAGGCACGAGTCTGCAAAACTCTGATCCCCGGTTCAAATCCGGGTGTCGCCTCCAAAAAATTCCCTACGTCCTATAAAAAGACGTAGGGTTTAAAACTATCTACAGCAAGGTTTATCAAAGCATTTACATGGTCTTTTATCCCATGGTTTATCACATGGTTTTTCTTCTGGTCTATCACAGTGTTTTTCACAAAAATCATCACAAGGTTTTTCACAAGTATTGTTTTCATGTTTATCACAAGGTTTTTTATGATGCATATCGCAAGGAGGACATTCTAATTTTATACCTTGCAAACATCTACCTTCATGCTTACAAGAAGTACATATTTTACAATGTTTTACTTCGTCAACCCAGATGACTATTTCATAAAATTTATTTGCACAAAGAGGACCAAAAACAAATTCACCGTGTTCATCAGTAAAAGTATGAGACACAGGTCTTCTTTCTTCTTTTCCACAATCATTAACAACTTCCACAAGTTTAACAACAGCATCACAAACTGGATTGTGACAGCTATCACTTACAACACCATAAATTACAGATCTATTATCTTCTGGTAATGTTATATCTAAGTCAAATTGCTTACCAGTAGCAAGTACACCATCTAACTTTATAACAGGGCACATATTTTTTTCGCATTCCATAAATTTATACTTCCTTTCTTTAAATTATAATATATTATATGATTACAACCTTAAGGACGTTCCTTTTTCCGACAAAATGTCACAAGAATGGATGTCTCCAAAGCGACAAATGCATTGAAAAAAGTTTAATGTTAATATATAATAAGCAGAAAAAATGAGTATATATATATGACAGTATATATGAAAGGAATGAATGGAAAAATGGATAATAGACCAATTGGAATGTTTGATTCAGGAGTTGGAGGGTTAACAGTATTTAAAGAGGTAAAAAAGCAATTGCCAAATGAAAATATAGTTTATTTAGGAGATACAAAAAGGTTTCCATATGGTAGTAAATCTAAAGAGAGTATAATAGAATTGACAAAACAAGGAATAGAGTTTTTAATAGGGCAAAATGTAAAATTAATAGTAATTGCATGTGGAACTGCTACTAGTCAGGCATTAGAAGAAGTAAAAAAGATATATTCGATACCAATAATAGGAATAATAAATTCTACAGTGGAATATTTGGAACATAAATATAGAGATAAAGAACCACAAATAGGTGTTATAGCTACAAAAGGAACTATAAGAAGCAATGGATGGCAAAATAAAATTGAGTTATTAATGCCAAAAGCAAAAATAAAAACAATGGGTTGCCCATTGCTAGCTCCAATGGCAGAAGAAGGATGGACTGATAATAAAATTGCTGAATTAACAGTAAAAGAGTATTTAAAAAACATTAAAAATGTCGATGCACTAATTTTAGGATGCACACATTATCCACTATTTCAAAAAATCATAAAAAGAGAAATGGGGAGAGGTGTTGAAATAATAAACACTGGCGAGAAAATAGCACAAAATCTAACTACATATTTGCAAGAAAATAATATTAATAGTGAAAATAAAGGGCAAGATATAATATATTTAACAGACACCGAATGTAATTTTATTCATGTGGCAGAAAAGCTTTTAGGTGATAAACATATAAGCGAAAAAGTACAGAAAGCAGATTATTTAAAAATTATAAGATAATAAGATGCATAAACTTTGATGAGAAGAATATATTTGTATTAACTTATGTTAGGAGGATATTTTTTATGTTTATTGTTCTTAACAAACAGAAAATATATTCATATTTAATTTCAATAGTTACAGTGTGCATGTTATTTGCATTTGCGAGTGGTATAAATGTAAACGAAAAGTCAATAATAACGTCGACAACAAGCAAGTTATTGCCTATATATAACGTAATTACAGATGAAAATAAGGTTGCTTTAACAATGAACTGTGCATGGAATGCGGATGATATAGATAGTATTTTAGGTACATTAGAAAAAAACAATGTAAAAATTACATTTTTTGTGGTTGGGGAGTGGGTAGATAAGTATCCAGAAGCGGTAAAGAAGATTCATGCAGCTGGGCATGAAATTGCTAACCATTCTAACAAGCATCCACATGTTAATAAGTTAAGTTTAGAAGAAAATATTAGTGAAATAAAACAGTGTAGCGAAAAGGTAAAAAATCTTACAGGAACTGAAACCGTACTGTACAGAGCTCCTTACGGAGAATACAATAATACAGTAATAAATGCGGCAAAAGAAGGAAATCATTTGGCAATACAGTGGAATTTAGACACATTAGATTATACAGGAATTGAAGGCCAGGATATGTGGCAAAGGCTACAAGATAAAATAAAAAGTGGCAGTATAATTTTAATGCACAATGGAACTAAACACACGGCAGATAGTTTAGAGATGTTAATTAAAAATATAAATAATAAAGGACTAAAAATAGTTAAAGTTTCTGACCTAATATATAAAGAAAATTATATTATTGATAATAATGGAGCACAAAAACTAGTTAATGTATAAATGTAAATTAATGTGAAATAATAGAGTATATATAAGCATTAAGGAGATTTTTAAATGTTCTTTATTGGAATTATAAGTGAAGAGAAAAATGAGAAATATATAAAAGAGATGCTGAAACATAATATAAACAACAGTAATGTTATATTTATCAATGAAAAAAATATAGATAACATTAAAAATGTCAAATTTAAAATTATAGTTCTAAATAAAGAATTAATTAATAAAAATTTAGAAAGTATATTATTAAATGCAGAATATTTAATACTTAATTCAGATATTAATGTTAAATTAGTGGGAAACCTGAACTTAAAAGTAATAACATATGGGTTTAATCCAAAAGCGACAGTAACAGCTTCAAGCATTACAGAAGAAGAAATGCTTGTATGCATACAACGAAATATTGTAGATATGTATAACAATAAATTTGAACCGCAGGAAATTAATATAGAAAGAAATGAATTGTTAGACATATATGATAACATGTATATAATGTGTATTAAAATTCTATATGGAAAATATTGAAAAAAATGTAATTTTATGTAGACAAATTCAAAAAAACGTAGTATAATAATAAATGTGAGAGATATTTTTTAATATCATAACAAATAAGGGGAGGAAACCAAATTGAGTACAAATTATGAAGAAAATAACCGCTTAACATTAGTGGGAAAAGTAACAAGTGATAAAGTATTTAGTCATGAAATATATGGAGAAAAATTTTACATATTTAATTTAAGTGTACCACGTTTAAGTGGTAGCGAAGACATTATACCAATAACAATATCAGAAAGACTATTGACAAATGCTGAACTAAAGATTAATGATAAAATCTCTATTGATGGACAATTTAGATCATATAATAGTTATCAAAATGAAAAGAGTAGATTAATACTTACAGTTTTTGCAAAAGATGTTCAATTTTTACCAAATCAAGAAGAAGAGATAACAGTTGGAAAAGATATTATATCTAACGAAGTTGTATTAGATGGATATTTATGCAAAAAACCAATATATAGAAAAACGCCTTTTGGCAGAGAAATTTCGGATATATTATTAGCAGTAAATAGAGCATATAACAAATCAGATTATATACCATGTATAGCATGGGGAAGAACAGCAAGATTTTGTGAAAATCTAGAAGTTGGTACAGAATTAAGAGTAACTGGTAGAGTACAATCAAGAGAATATGAGAAAAAATATGAAGACGGAACTGTAGAAAAGAGAATAGCATATGAAGTTTCAGTATCAAATCTAGAAATACATAATAAAGAAAACAATGATGGAGAAGTAGAAGAAACAAACCAAGAAGCAATATAGAAAAAAAGCACCACAACGGTGCTTTTTAAATTTTTTTCTTTTCCTCTGGGATAATTATTTCTTCAGTTATTTTAGGCTTTGGTTTCTCGATTTCAATATAATCAGTAACAGGGGAGATGTTTAAATCACCATTGCCATTCACAATTTCTATATTTTTTTCATCATTCATTGTAACCACCACCATTAACAATATTTAAGCTTATAATAGCATAATAAAGCAAACAATGTCAATCTAAAGTAGACAGGTTTTATTTTATTTTTGAAGTTTGTCTATAATTTTTTTGTAAACATTTTCTAAAACCCATTTTTCATTTACAACAGTTTCTATATCATTTATATCAATCCATTTAACTCCACTATTTTCATCAGCTTTAATTTTTAGTAATTCATTTTCATCAACTTCTAAAAGATATGTTAAATTTAAATGCACATGAGAAGGCACATAATTGCCTCTTTTTACATGTCCATTAACACATATAATTTCTAAAGAAAATATATCATTCTTTAGAATTTTTACATTCTCAACACCAGTTTCTTCTTTTAATTCGCGTACAGCTGTTTTTAACAAATCAGATTCTCCATCAGCATGTCCACCAGTCCATGCCCATGACTTGTATATATTGTGATATATCATTAACACTTTTGTTCTATTTTTGTTCACAGCCCAAGAAGAAGCAGTGAAGTGACCAAATTCATTTTTTCGTGTTAAAACATCATCAAATTTATTTATATATTGCAACATTACATGTTTATCATTAGCCTCTTGCTCATTATAAGGTGTATATTGTTCTATTTGTTCTTTTAAATTCAAAATATCATTTCTCATGTTATTACCTCACCTTCGATTTTCAAAATTTCCTATGTTTTTTATATTTTTACACTCTTTTTTACCATATTATAAATCCACCTTTACATTTTTTTCTTTTTATTTCGTTTGTGTTTATTGTAACATAAACAATAAAAAATTTATATAAATCAGACACAACTTTTTCAAGTTTTGCTAGAAATCTGATAGAAAAATTAATCGTATTTTTAATCAGAAGTTATTCTTATAAAATCCTCTGTTTATCTATTGCTATAAAACTTATTTTCATTTTTAAAAGAAACAGAGTTTACGACCATATGATTGTGTATATTATCTGTATTTAAGGGAGTTGTAACTGCAAATTGTATGTTGTAGTCTATACAAATACAATTCTACCAATATGAAATATTTTACAAATATCTTCGGTTGTATAAATTATTGGCATTGGTTTTTCTTTTAACTTTGTTGTATTCATAAGCAATCCTCCTTTCGTTTGTACATTTTGAAAAGCTACCATCTATTGACATTATTTCTTGAAAATTATATAATATAAATATAGTTTAAAGATAATTAATATGTCTTTATGAAATATCACAGTAACTTAACTATTACAAATATATAATATATTCTTGTTAAAGTCAACTAGTTTTCTAAAATTTTGTAAAATTTTTTATGAGGTGTGAAATGATTAGAGAAGAAAAAATTGAATTTACTACGAAATGGTGTAAATATAGCAAATATGTGATTGAAAAGAAAGATGATAAATACTACATACTTCCAGATAAAAATGCGAAACCAAGTACATATGATCCATTTGAAATAAAAAATCAAATATTAAAGGATTTATTAGTAATAGGAAAAGAATCAGTTGATAATGAAATGTTTAAATTGGGAAATAAAGAAGTATCAATTGAGGCTTTAAGTAAAATTGAAAAATTTCAAATGTTAGTCCTTGAATTTGTTAATAACTACGGATTATTAGGTAATTTTAGATTTTTACCAGAAAGTTATGAATTTATGGATAACGGAGAGCTTCCTGTTAATTTAGGATATAATACTTCTATCAATGCATTAGATTTTGAAAAAAAGTATTTTTGGAAAGACTCACAAATAGATTGGACTAGTACAATGAAATCAAATGATTATCAAAGAAATACTGGACTTGATAATATCTTTAAACAGACTGAAGGTGACAGACTTGATGATATTGTTTTTTCTAAAAATTATGCAGAAACAATTTCAGAGATTATTAATTTTGCTACTATTATATACAATAAAAAGCTTTTAATTTGTGCCTACCTTTATGATGATGTATCAGATGATATTAGGCAACTATATCAAGAAAGTATTACTGGAGATAGTTTGAAAAAGCCTAGTATTTCATATGTGGCTGAAGATAGACAAATAAAATTCAAATGGAACTTTATGTCGTTAAGCGAAATAATAGAAACTATTTTATTATTAAATGAAACTTCTGGAAGAACAGAAGTAAAACTATGCAAACATTGTGGTAAACCATTTATTGCAGAAAATATTAAGTCTGAATATGACACTATACAATGTAGAAATAGAGAAAATATAAATAAGAGTAGACAAAAGAAAAATAATTATATTAAATAGATTTATGTTATTTGGAGGTTGAAAATGGAAAACAATCTAATAAATGCAGAATACGATAATTTTATTGTTGAAATTAAAAATAAAATACGAAAAAGTCAATATGAAGCTATGAAGGCTGTAAATACAACACTAATTAACTTGTATTGGGGAATTGGAGAAGAAATATATAATCAACAGCAAGAAAAAGGCTGGGGAAAATCAATTGTTGAAGTTTTATCAAAGGAAATTCAAAAAGAATTTCCAGAAGTAAAGGGATTTTCTGCAAGCAATTTATGGAGAATGAGAAATTTTTATCTTACATACAAAGATATAGAAAATCTCGCACCACTCGTGCGAGAAATTAGTTGGACTAAAAATATTGTTATAACAGAAAAATGTAAAGATAATCTTGAAAGAGAATTTTATATAAAAATGACAAAAAAATATGGTTGGTCAAAAGATGTACTAATCAACCATATTGAAAATAAATCTTATGAAAAATATTTAATTAACCAAACAAATTTTGATGAAACTTTACCTGAAAAATATGTAAATCAAGCTAAACTTGCAGTAAAAGATGAGTATATATTTGATATAATGGAACTATCTGAACAACATTCAGAAAGAGAATTAGAAAGAGCTTTAGTTGATAATATTAAGGATTTTCTTGGAGAAATGGGTGGAAACTTTGCATTTATGGGAAATCAATATCATCTAAATGTTGATGGAAATGATTTTTATATTGATTTACTTCTATATCATAGAAGTTTAAAGAGTTTAGTTGCAATAGAATTAAAAATAGGCGAATTCAAACCAGAATATGTTGGTCAATTACAATTTTATTTAACAGTATTAGATAAACAGGTCAAAATGGAAAGTGAAAATCCGTCAATTGGTATTATAATTTGTAAAGAAAAAAATAGGACTGTTGTAGAATATGCTTTGAGCAATAGTGACAAACCTATTGGAGTTGCAACATATAAAATTCATGATTCTTTACCAGAGCAAATGAAAGATTTATTACCATCTCCTGAAGAAATAAAGAAAAGATTAGAAGGATTAGATAATGAAAATTAGATGTTTAAATTGTAATGATATAATTGAATCAAAAGACTTACACGATTGCGTAAGTTGCAAATGTGGAGCTTGTTCAATAGATGGTGGTAAGCAATATACGAGAATAGGTGGAAATTTTAAATACATTAATTGCATAAATGAAGATGGTACAGAAGAACCATTAATAAAAAATAATGCTAAGGTAATTGAAGCAGAAAAAAGATTTTTAAATAAAGAGGTTTAATATGGAATTAAAAGATTTAGAAAAAGAAATTGAAAATATTAAAATTAGAAATGCAAGAGTTGAATTAGATAAAAAGTGGGAAACTTGTTGGACTAGGAAAATATGTATTTGCATATTAACATATATCGTTGTAATTGCTTATTCATACATAGTAAGGAATTACTCTAATATACTATTAAGCTCATTAGTTCCTGTTATTGGCTTTACACTATCGACATTGTCGTTAAAATATATAAGAAAAATATGGGAGAAAAATATTAAATAAATACTTAATTTTATAAAAAATACATTAAAATAATAATGGAGTTTATAATGATTGATGTAGTTGAAATAACACTAAATGAATTTAAGGAAGATATCTATGCTAAATATATTAGATTATTTCCTGAAGATGAACAAAGAGATTTGGAAAAAATAGAAAGAACTTATAAAAATGGAATTGAGAAGTTCTATAAAATTTTATTAAAAGATGTAACTATTGGATTTTTTATGCTGGAAAAATTGAGTAACAATTATCCATTTTATATAGATTACTTTGCTATATTTAATGAATTTCAAAACAAAGGATATGGAACAAAAGCTATGCAAATTCTAGGAAATAAGATTACTGATGGTAAGGAACTAATTGCAGAAATTGAAAAAGAAAATATAAACAATCCAATTACTATAAAAAGATTTGAATTTTATAAAAGACTTGGATTTAATAAGATTGGATCTGAATATTTACTGTATGATGTATTATATACACCAATAATAAATATAAATAAGAATATTGATAAAAGAAATATGGATATTATCTTTTTTGATTACTACAAAACTAATTGTGGAGAGCTGGATGTAAAAACTAAATGTAAAATTATTAAATAAGATATATGGAGAAAACTATGGATGAAAGTAGATTAAATCATTCACTAGCTGTTGCTAGAAAAATGGTTGAAATAGGAAAAGAATACAACTTATGGAGAAAATTCTACAACTTATCAGAATGCTAAAACATTAATATTAAATTTAAGGAGTGAAAATCAATGCTAAATGAATATATAATTGTAACAACATTTTGTGATAAGGAAGAAATAGCAAATAAAATTGTAGATACATTACTAGAAAAAAGATTAGTAGCTGGATGTCAACTTTCTAAAGTTCATTCCAAATATTGGTGGAATAATGAATTAGAAGAATGCGATGAATATAAATTAGAATTTAGAACAAAAGAAAGTTTATTTGTTGAAATAGAAAATGAAATAAAAAAAATACATGATTATGAAACAGCTGAAATTTCCTACACTGAAATAAAAGATGGAAGCAAAGATTTTTTAAATTGGATTGAGGAATCTATTAAATTTAATATTTAAAATATAAATGAAAAAACCCCACGAATGAGTGGGGAAAACATTAAGTTTTTTTATGGCAATTTAGGCAGGTTGATATGTGTTCTTCGCTACACAACCGTTTACAACCCATGTACCCCATTCCAGAGTAGGTTTTCCGCCATCATCACAACAGCAAACCCAATCTCCTTCAGCATGGGGAACACCTTCACGGTTAACCTGTAATGTATCACCGCGTTCGGTCGTTACCTGTCCTTTGATGTCAACTGGGACCTGTACCATCCACGTTACTGCTGAGCTTTCGCGGGTTTGGATATGTACCCAAGTATCAGGAGTGACTTCGTTCAGATTAATTTCCGATCCGTCCATCTTGCAGTATTTCGCAAGCTTTTGGGTAGGAATAATCCACTGCTCGCCAACTGTACCTTTAAGTACAATCTCTCCCTTGTGGCCTTCATAGGTCACATCCTCAAGTTCGTTATAAATCTTTCGATCTGAACCGAGGACCATCATGTCAAGCTCGTAATGCGTAGGAACAAAGGGTCTCATCTCGTTAGTGTTAATCATATTTGCCTTTCTGTGCGACTGAGTTCAGTCACACGTGCTAGATTTGGTCAGGAGTTCTAGCAGACTCGAAATTTATGTACTTTGCCGTTTGGCTTATACATATTTATTATACCATATTATGCGAACTTTGTCAAAAATTTGCTTTTTTCTTCTGTAATTATCGTTCTCTCATTTTTTTCTTCTCTTTAACAATTTCTTTTGATTTTTCAAATTCAAGTTGTTTTTGAAGTAAAATAGTCCTATTTTCAATTTCATAGCAGTTGACAATGTCTTTATTGGTTTTCTTAATTAAATCCCTTAAAACGCCAATTTCGTGCGTAATCTTTTCTTTAATTTCTGGATTTGTTTCTCGTTTTCTTTTTCGCCATAAATTTTCTCTTTTACCTTTTAAAATTCGTACTTTCTCCTCTAAATTGTACCTAAAAGATTTAAGTTCTTCTAGATTACTAATTTTATTTTCAGATAGTAAAATAGTTTGTTGACTTAAACTATCTAAATGTTTAATAGATATTTTCATTTGTTTTGTAATTTGTATTCTATAATCTTTAAGCTCAATTTTTCGAGGAAGTGGGTCAATTCTTAATAATAAGCATATTAGAATGTATAGAGCTGGAAGTTCTCTTAATTGGTGTTCTCTTTGTTTTTGCTTGAATTTATTATATTCTTCAATACTCATTTTATATTTTTTCTTTGGAATATACACCTGATTATAAACCTTGTTTTCAATTCTATATTTTATCTTTTCTTTAGTATAATTATTTCCAAATAATTCTTGTGGTCTTACAATTTTGTAACTATTATCTCTTGAAATTATAAGACCTGTATCTTCATTTTCAGAAACATAATAACCTTTTGATTCTAGCTTTGATACAAATCCTTTATATGAATTTGAAGTGGATATTGCATCATCTATATCTTTTTTTACTAATTGCATATATAGATTATTTTTAGCATATAGCTTGTAATATCCCTTATTCTTCCACGGAGTTTTTATAACACTTAGTCCATTTTCTCTGCATATAAAATCTGATGTTATTCTTATAAAATCCTTTGTTTCTCTATTACTATAAAACTTGTTTCCACTTTTAAAAGATATAGAATTTACAACTATATGGTTGTGTACATTATCTGTATTTAAATGAGTTGCAACTACAAATTGAAAGTCATCTCCAAATAGTTCTTTAGCATATTGTAAGCCTAGCTCATGGCATTTCTTTGGAGATATTTCTTTTCCGTCAAAAGATTGTATTAAATGGTAAGATATTATTCCATCTTCTTTATCAAATCTTTTCTTGGTATCTTGCATTTCAGAAATTGCAGTGTCTGGTCTGCAATTCACACCAGACACATACATCATCTTTTCAGTTTTTTCCCCATTCATAATATATTTAATTATCGTATCTACTCTTGTTTTTCTAGTCAAAATTTTTGTAACCGCCATAATAAACTCCACCTTCTTTCTTGGTTGGGGTAAGGTAGAATTTTTGTAAATCATCAATCATATCATTAACTCTATTGGCAAGTGGATAATATTTATTATCATCAACATACTGATAAGTGTTCGCTACTCTTGCAAGTTGATTTATATTTACCGCAACACCTCTTAAATCATTTAGTATTTTATAAAAATTTTCATCTGGCTTTTCCTTTATTTGAGTATCATTAATTACTAATCTAAAAAAAGAAGATTCAGATAGACCTGCTTTCATATATTTCTTTTTTAGTAATTCATTTTCTCTACTATTAAGCCATACATGTTTTTTTATTGATCTAGTTCTCATAAATTATCATCTCCAATCCTTAAAATTTTTTTGTAAAACTTTCCTAAAGTTTTGTTTAAAGTACAAATTTTGTAATTTGTGCTTTAAGAATTGTGCGGTAGTACAAATTCATGGCTTGCTTTATACACAAAAGTAAGGATTGTACTACCTCACTTTTTAATCATAAATTAGTTCTTTTAGTACAATTTCTTCAGCTCTGTTTTTAATATTGTTCATTCTTCCGTACCCACTCAAGTTGATTATTTGCTTTTAATTCTTCAGTAACATTTTCTTGCTCTGCAAGTTCTTTTATTAGGTTATCAACTCTCCTGTTTGTTTCTTCATCTACTTTTACTAAATACTCGTGTAATTTATTATCAAGCAATAATTCTTTATATAAATTTCGTTTATAATTCTTTAGATAATTAAGTCTTAATAGTCCATATTTACCGAAATGTTTTCCTTTGGTTTCTTTACTTTCTTTTGGCATTGCTATATTAGGTAAATAATAATCACCGCATTTTCTATATTCTAGTTCCATTTAAAATCACTCCATTTCTTTTTTTATTCTAATTTGCATATAAGAAGTCTAAATTATCGTAATGCCTTTGAGGATAATTTTGAAAATTATTTTTGCTTTCTTTTTCTTTATTGTTATAATTATTATTGTTATAGTTAGGTCGTAAATTTTCCGTGTCCAGAGTCGTAGATTTTACGATTCGGGACTCGTAATTTTTACGAATCAGTTTTATTAAATCTTCATCATGGTCTATTTTTCCAACATATATTAGATTTGGTTTATTAGCTCCTTGTCTTTTTTCGTGTATTAGTTTACAGTCTTTTAATTGTTTAAAAGCTTTTGTAACAGTCTTATCAGATAAATCTAATCTTTCTTGTACTTCTTTTCTAGTGAATATTAGAAAAATATCCCCATTTTCATCAACCCAATTGTTTTTAGCAGATAGAGAAAGCCTATTTAATAGAAATCCATATAATAATTTTCCTGCTGATTTTATTTTGCCTTTGTATTTCTTATTAAAGAATAATTCCATTGGTATTGGGTAATATAGATAATCAAAACATTCGTGAGCTTTGTATGGTATAAAATCCATTTTTTCCATCCTTTCTGATAATCAGAAGGAATAATAATAAATAAGGGAGTAGTTGATAGAACTATCAAAGATTAAAATTTGTCCCGACATGCAATCCCGACATTTTATATTAATTTTGGGGTATTTTTTGGAACTTTTTAGAACTGTTCCAAAGCATCTATTAAATTGGAACTTTTACCGAAATTACACAAAAAAATACAGGTTAGAAATTTGTTTTCTAACCTGATATTTTGGTGCAGATGGCCGGAATCGAACCGGCACGGTTTATTCAACCGCAGGATTTTAAGTTATTCTATCATTTTAATGGTTAGTGATGAATAATACTCTTTAATCCTGTTATTTTTGTACTCAAAGCCCTATTATTTCAAACTATTTCGTTGCTTTTTATTGTAACATAAACAATTGAAAATTTATATAAATCTGACATAACTTGTTTAAGTTTTGTTAGAAATTTGTTAGAAAAATTTTGAGCAGTATTTATTCTTAAAGAATTTCAAATTTATTTAAAATCATATTTTGCATATTTAAAAATTTAAGACGAACAGGCATAGTTTATTACCTGTTCTAATTTTTTCGCACAAAATCGATTGTCGTGCGAAGGAAAGGAAAATATATGCAAAATTTTAATTTTTATAAAGTTAACGAAACTTTAAATCATAAATATTATCAAATACCACAGGAATTATTTATAAATCCATTATATAAAAACACATTAAATTCTGATAGTAAATTGTTATATGGTTTCTTATTAGATAGATTATCTTTATCTATAAAAAATAATTGGCATGATGAAAATGGAAATGTGTATTTGATATTTACTAGAAAAGAAGTACAAGATAAATTAAATCTATCTGATAAAACTGTTACTAAAGCATTTAAACAATTATCAGATGTTAATTTAATATATGAAAAGAAACAAGGTTTTAGCAAACCTAAACTTATATATGTTGCAAAAATACAACATCCAAAAATAGAGCTTACACATAATCGTAAAAATTACGATTATATAAACGGAGATTCTACGATTACCGAATCGGAAAATTTCCGACCAATCAATACTAATAATAATTATACTTATATAAAAAATAAAGCAAATAAAAATTCAATGAAATATTCTGGTAGAGATTATTCTCCTGAATTTTTAAACAGCTTATATGCTAATGTGTAATGACCTTAGCAAACACAAAATCAGTTATGCTTTTGTGAAAATAGCAATATAAAAATTGTTTACCAATTTTTGTGTTGCTATTTTTTTACCTAAATTGCTATTAGCAAATTTAGGTAAAACGGGTGTAGGGTGTCCATACCACACTGACACTTTTTCCCATAAGGGTAAAAAAGTGTCGTAGTGTGTTACAACACAATTTAATAACGAGAAAAATTTAACCATCATAGTGTTATTTAGCTGTGCTAGAAATGGAGGAATTTATATATGTGTTATGCAATAATTAGAAATGCAAAATACAAAAGAAAAAATTTAAAAGGTATTTATCGCCATAATGAAAGAAGGAATAAAAACTATTCTAATAAAAATATTGACAAAGAAAAATCCAATTTGAATTATTCATTAAAAGACATTCCATTTACTTATGAAAAAGAATTTGATAGAATACGAAAAGAATATAATTTAAAAGGTCAAATCAAAACAGTTAGTAATATTATTTGCGAATATATAATTACATCTGATAAAACCTTCTTTGACACAATTGGAGAAGATGAAACTAAAAGATATTTTGAAACAGCTTACAAATTTGTTTGTGAATACAAGGATTTAGGTGAACAATATATTTTATCTGCAAAAGTGCATATGGATGAGGAAACTCCACATATGCACTTAGTTTTTATTCCAGTAGTTCATACTACAGATAAAAAAGGCAATAACATAGATAAAATTGCTTGTAGTGAATTTTGGAAAGCTAAAGATAGTTACAGACAACTACAAAATGCTTTTCATTCCTATATAACTGCAAATGGATTTGATTTAGAAAGAGGAAATCCTAGTGAAAGAGTACATTTATCTGTTGAAGATTATAAGAGAATTACAAATTTTGAAAATACTAAAACAGTACTTAAAGATATTAAATTAGAAATATCAGAAACTCCTGATGTTAAAAGTTTTGGGAAATTAGTACGAAATAGAGATGAAAAAATACAAGAATTAGTTGTACAGCCCAGAGATAATATGATTAAAGAACAACAAGAACAAATTTCTCTGCTTTATTTAACACTACAAAATCAAGTTAATACTGTTGAAAGAGCATCAAAATATGAAAAAGAAAGAAAAGCTATAATGTCTGAAAACAGAGAATTAAAAGAAAAGTGCGAAAATATTGAAAAGGACTATTCTGTTAAACTTAAAGAAGAAATACAAAAAGTTGAAAACAAATATGAAGATGAAATTTATCAACTTGAAAACGAAAATAATTTTTTACGAAAAGTTATAAATACATTTCAAAAAACAGTAGATAAATTTATACATTGGGTCTGTAAGAAGTTTTCAGTTTCTTTTGAAGAAGAATTTATTAGAGATTTTCAAATAGAAAATGACACTTATCTTGATCCAGAAAAGCAAATTGGATATGAGGAAGAGCTAGAATATGAAGAAATGGAGTGATGAATTTTACTATCACTCCATTTTTATTAATGCTGTATATCGTCAGTGTCTAATTCTTCTTCATTTAATTTACTTAATATTTTTTCTTTAATTTGCTGATGATTTGTTACAGTATAATTACAACGACTAACACTTTTTTCAAAAGTGTGTGGACCTCTTTTAACTAGGTCTTCATCACTAACCATAGAGAAATCTTCTAATTTTCTATCTTTACAATTTTCGAATTCATGATTATCTTTTACAAATCTTCCATATGTTACATCGACATGGCTCCTACGTCCATATTCATCTTCTACAATATTCCAAGCATGGCCCCTTCTTATCCCTGATTCATCATCAACTATTGCCGTTTTACCATTGCATATTTCACATTTTATCCCTGCTCTATCACACAAATCTTTAAATATTTTACTTGTTGCAGCACACAATGCTTTTCTATGTAGGAAAGCACTTATTGGATCAGAAGTATTTGAATATCCACGATATGTACTAGGCACACTTTCATCATCTATATCAGCAAAGAATGTAGGAGTAACTAAGCCTGTATCATTCGCAGTTCTTTCCAAACATTCATAATCATATCCTAAATCATTTACCAAAAAAGAATATAAAAAATCCACTTTTTCTTCAAAACTTAATTTTTTTGGCATTTTAGAAATTATTTTTTCTATTTTCTTATCATATAATTGCTTAACTGATTCTTGTTGTTCATTATTATCATTTCTTCTAATAATTTTAATTCCACTCATTTTTTTCTCCTCCAAAATTATTATTATATATAAATTATAACATGGGTCATTATTTTTGTAAAATTTTCTTGGTCGTTTTCTTGGTCGTTTTTTCGACCAAGAAATTATTTTAAGATTTTCCAAATTCCTTTTTTAGTAGAACCTTCTCTTATAATAAGATTATTTTCTTTTAATATAGCTATATGGTATTTTACTTTTTCTCTTGAAATTTCAAGTGTTTTTGCTATTTCTTTTTGAGTAATGCTAGGATTTTTCTTAATTAATGCAATAATTTTATCTTGAATTTCACTTAAATGTTTTTGGTAACTTTCTTGGCCATTTTCCTGGTCATATTCAAATGGATTTTCTCTGTACTTAAATGAAACTCTTAAAAAATGTTCCATAAATCTAAAACAACTTTTATCATAGGCATCTAAAATTCTTAAGACTCCAGAGCCAATGTTTTCAATTAGTTCGACATCTTTAAATACTCTTATTAGTTCTTTATTTCTTGGAGCAGTAACACCTTCTAAAAATTCTTCTTGTGATAATTCTTGAGGTAGTCCACCTGCAGAAGTAATTTCAACTCTATCAGAATATAGTTCTACAATAGGACTATTTCCATAAGAATAATCATTATGGACAATAGCATTTATTACAGCTTCTTTTAAAGCTTTACTATCAATTTTTTCTTGTTCTTTTCTTCCAAAATATTCTATTTTAGCGTATGTAGTATTTTCAACATCAAGTCTATCTAATAATCTTTGAGTAGCAGTAATTAAACAACGATTTCCATATTCCATATTTTCTAATAATTCTAATTTGTTTGTACCTACATATTTTACAAGTTTTATTGAAATATTGTTTTCATCAGCTAATAGGAAAGCATTATAATTGTATTTACCTTCACTTGTTAGTAAATCAAGATTTTGTAAAAAATTATCATTTAATTTTAGTCCATGTTCTTCATAATAAATTTTTAACTGGTTAAATGTTAATTCTTGCCTTGGTGAATCTATTTCTTTTAATGTGTGTTTAACTCGTTTAGCATACATATCATCAATCATTCTTTCTGTCATTCTCTCTTTGCTACTACCAACTCTAACATAACAACCTTCTGAAGTTCTACCTTTTTTTCTTAAATAGTAAGGCTTTTCAGTTCCACTTGATATAACAACTTTTATAACTTCTTTATCATCTATTGTTTCCACAATTACATCAAATAATCCTAAAGTTGAAGGTTGTATATTATTTTTTATTCTGTCTTTTATTTGTAGTTGTGTTAAATCAGTATTTTCCACACCAACAACTTGTCCGTTTTTATTTATTCCAACATAAATTATTCCACCTTCTTTGTAATTAAGAAAGGCAATAACTTCTTGCTCAAAATCTTCATTTAATTGTTCTTTATTTTCAATTCTATTTGTTTCCGTATTTTGCATATAATCACTCTCCTTTTATTTTAATATAACATTACAAATTATAGTTGTTATAACTCCAACTACAATTGCCACAATAACTCCCCAAAAAATATTACTTTTAATCTTATCAACTTTTTCATTTTTATTTTTTTGCTTTCCAATATTATATTTTATTGGTTCAAAAAAAGTCTTACAATTAAACTTATCTATCATTCTAACTAATAATATAAATATAAATGCAATTATACACAATATAACTAATTTAAAACTGATGTCAGGAAACACTTGCTCATTATTAATTTTTGATTTTATAATTTGTACGACCGATGCAGGCCATACCCAAATACAAATTAGTATGTAAAAACCAAATTTACCTATAATCCAATTATGTGTAGAATTTAATTTAAAGAAATTTTGCAATTTTCCTTTAAGTAAAATATCCTTATTCTCATCTGGAACAAAATAAGCTAACTTTACTATTTTTCCATATACAAAAAATCCTGTTGAATAATCAACCTCAAAAATAATTCTTAATTTTTTAGTATTTGAACATTCTTTATTTTTAATTTCAATTTGTTTAATTTTATCTGAAAAATCATATTGTAAAACTTCATCCAAATTCTTAAAATTATAATGTATATTATTTTCTGTTACTATTGAGCACTCAGGTGTAATATCAATGGATTTATATAAATCTTTTATTCCTTCTATTGTTTCTTCATCAAATTTTATAGATTTACTATATTGAATTTCTCTTTGTATATATTTTTCCATATTTCAACCTCTTTTATTTATTATTTACTAACCACTCATAAACTTCATCTTCTGTTAAAACTCCATGTTTTAATTTATTAACTCTATCTTTAGCATCTTTTTTCCATTTATCAAAATCTTTTTTCATTTGTTTATTATCTTTATTTCTACCAACAGCCATAGACTTTAATTGGTATAATCTTCTGTATTCTGCTAATGCTTTATTTTGTTTTAATCTTTCATTATATGCTTGTACAGCACCTTGCTCTCTACAAGTTTTACCATTTGCCTTTGGATAATCACAATAGATTTCATCAAGTCTTGAGTTTGGAATAAAGTACATTCCACAGTTTTGACATTTCTTAATTGGATTATTTGTTGTTTTTACTAATTCTTCTAATACTGCATAACAAATAGCAGATAAGTCATCACTTTGATGTGTATCTATCATAGAAACAAGCATTGTATTGTTCTTGAAACTATCTAATAATTGCTTATCATTCAAATGTGCTAATTCTAAATTTTTATTTGAATAGCTATCTTGAATAATATTGTCATTTCTATTATAAGAATGTGCTTGTCCTTTATGCTTAATTAAATAGACTGCAAATCTTTGACTAGGTGTATATTCTTTTAATTCTTCTTGTTCATCAAGGTTAAATACATAGTTTACAAATGCTTTCATTTCTTCTTGTATTTCTTGTATCTTATATTGTAGGTCATTGTATATTTTTTCCATCTGCTTTAAATATACTTCATCGTTTTCATATTTTCCTTTTAATTCAAAAGTATAATTTTCATCTATATCTTTTAATATCTCAAATCCATAGGCAAAGAAGAAAGTTTCATAAGCTGATTCATATGTTTCTAAATTAGCATTTAAAAATCTTAATAAAAACATTCCAAACCTTTCAACATAAGGAAAGTACATATTTCCTGGATATTTTAATCCTTGTTCTTCTTTAGTTCTTCCTTTAACTTCGCTTTTATCAAAATATAATGTTAATAGTCTATTTTCAAAATCATCTTTTCTATTTACACTATAAAGATATAAAGGTGTTGAATAATATTCTTCTCTTTTTTCTTTATTAAACCAAATATAAAAACTATCAAAAAAATTTTTCTCTGGCAAATTTGCTTTCATTTCAATATTCCTCCGATTTAACGTTAACAATTTTTATTTTTTTACAATTTGTTATTGACATCTTATAATTATTATACTATAATGTTATCATTATTACAATAGCTTCGCAAATAAAAATTGCAAACAAGAAAAAGTACATTGAAAAACACACTAAAAAATAGTGTTATATGAAAGTATTATGGAACACAATAATGATACTTCGGCTTGGCTTAACATGATGTTGAGGAGTCGCTCGGCTGATAGCGGAGAGGTGAAATTCCTATGTAGGTAAAACTATCTATAATATTCCCTTAAGTAGATGGGACGGGGTAAATATAATTTACTAATCATATGCAAAATGTTGATTTTGAAAGATAAGGAGGAATGCGATGCAAAATAACAATTACACTCAAGAAATGTTTGCTGATTATCCTGATGTCGTTGATGGGTCTGGACTACAATTAATGCTTGGTAATATTGGCAGACAAACGGCATACGAATTAGTACGAAAAGGTACTATTAAAGCAATTAAAGTTGGAAAGCTATACAGAATACCTAAGATAAATGTTATCGCTTTTTTAACTCAATAAAAATACTGTTTAAAATTAAGAAAGGAGATTTTAATGTATAACATAACAGCATACTTAACAATTAAGAATAAGACTTTTTATACGTTATTAACTTACTATGTGGAAGGCTCAAGAAAATTAAAATGGGTATCTACTGGGATTAAAGAATACGAGAGTAAGAAAAAAGCTGAAAAGAAACTTATTCAAATAAGAGATGAATTTATAAATAAATTAGAAACAATTACAACTACAAAAACAGAAGATAAAAAAGTACAAATATCATTTGCAGACTTTATGATGAAATGGCTTGATATGATAAAACATCAAGTAGAAGAATCTACATATACAGGTTATAAAAGACAAATTGAAGGAAGAACGAAAGAATACTTTAATCAACATCCAGTAATACTAGAAGATTTAAAACCTGTACATATTTTAGATTTTTATAATTGGTTATATTCACAAGGGCTTAAAGGAAATACAGTTGTAAAATATCATGCTAATATTAGAAAGGCATTAGATTATGCAGTACAAACAGATTTAATACCAAATAATCCTGCTATAAAAGTTGGTAGACCACAACAAGAACAATTTATTGCTGACTATTATAATGAAGATGAATTAAATAATTTATTCAAAGTAGTAAAAAACATGCCTTTAGAATTAATTGTTTATTTAACTGCTTTCTATGGATTACGAAGAAGTGAAGTTTTAGGTATTAGGTGGTCTGCAATAGATTTTGAAAATAAAACAATTACAATAAATCATAAAGTAGTAACAGTTACAGATGAGAATGAAAATAGTAAAGCAAAAACTAAAACAATTACTAAAAGTAAAACAAAAAATAAATCTAGTTATAGAACTTTACCTTTATTTAAAGAAATTGAAGAACTCTTACTATACACTAAAAAAATGCAAGAATATTATATGTCTATATTTAAAGATAGTTACAATAAAAAGTATAAAGATTATGTTTGTTTAGATGAGTTAGGACATTTAAGAAAGCCTGACTATGTTAGTCATAAGTTTAAACAAATTTTAAGAAATAATGATTTACGAGAAATAAGGTTCCACGATTTAAGACACAGTTGTCGGAACGTTGCTAGTAAAGAAAGGAATATCATTAAGAGAAATACAAGATTGGCTTGGTCATTCAAGTTCAAGAACTACTGAAAGATATACACACTTGGATTCGAGTACAAAAATTAAATCTGCATCAGCTATTGAAAATGCACTAAGTTTTAATAGCCATAAAAATATTGAAACAAATAAAAAAGATATATTAGATCTGGACTCTAATATACCTAAATAATTAAGTATTTTCCAAAATTGTTAGAAATTTGTTATAAAAATCTAGCAATTTTATTATAAAAGCATCAAGGTTAATTCTCTGAACTCCTTGATGCTCTTATGGTGCAGATGGCCGGAATCGAACCGGCACGGT
>ULMY01046275.1_pt1 | contig 29713 bp, 22 predicted proteins | sample 1951781 | NCBI WGS metagenome assembly ULMY01 (sample SAMEA4835563, study PRJEB28245) | human gut metagenome | biome: gut microbiome; material: fecal sample | place: Denmark | collected 2008
AAGGTAAGTTTTAGAGCACCTGTTGTTATTGTATTGTATTTAGCTGTATCATTTCCTGTTATTTCTAAACTAAAATAAGCAAATGATACTCCTATTAATAATATTAAAACTGATATTATTAATATTAAATATGATTTTTTTATTTTCATTTTTACACATCCTATTCTATAGAAAATTATATCAATTGTTATAGTATTTTTCAATATAAATTCAAGAAAAAAGAAGAATTAATCTTCTTACTTTGCTTCATACCAATCTCTACCATAATCTATTTCTACTTTTAATGGTACAGATAATTTATAAACATTTTCCATTATTTCTCTTACAATGTCTATTACTATATTAAGTTCATCATCTGGTACATCAAATATTAGTTCATCGTGTACTTGAAGTAACATTTTTGTTTTAAGATTATCTTCTTTTAATTTTTCATCAATTCTTATCATAGCTAGCTTTAATATATCAGCTGCTGTTCCTTGTATTGGTGTATTTAACGCTATTCTTTCTCCCATTTGTCTAATCATATAATTTGTATTATTAAGTTCATCAATTGTTCTTTTTCTATTAAGCAATGTTCTAACAGATGATGTTTCTTTTGCTTTTTTGACTATTTCTGTCATATATTCATTTACTTCTGGATATAAAGTTAAATATTTTTCTATATATTTTTTTGCTTCATTTGGACTTATATCTAGGTTTTCACCTAGCCCATAACCGCTTATACCATAAACAATACCAAATATAACAGCTTTAGCGGTTCTTCTCATGTTCTTAGTAACTTCACTTTCAGGAACATCAAATATATCACTTGCTACATGTGTATGTATATCTTCTCCATTAATAAATGCATTCTTTAAACTTCTTGAATTGCTTATATGAGCTAGTACTCTAAGTTCTATTTGAGAGTAATCACTTGAAAGTAAATAAGAGTTTTCGCTTGGTATAAATGCTTTTCTTATTTGTTTTCCTTCTTCACTTCTAACTGGTATATTTTGCAAATTAGGTTCTACACTAGAAAGTCTACCTGTTCTAGTACCTGTTTGTTTATATATTGTATGTATTTTACCATCTTCCATAACATAGCTATTGAATGTTTCTAAATATGTAGAAACTAGTTTAGTTAATGCTCTATAGTCTAATATATCATCTATTATAGGATTTAAATGTCTTAATTTAATTAATACTTCATGTGAAGTAGACATAGCATTCTTGCCTTTACCCTTTGGTAACATAAGTTTATTATAAAGTACATCTCCCATTTGCTTATGACTGCCTATGTTAAAATCCATCCCTGCTTCTTCATGTATTTTATTTTCTAATAATACTATTTTTTCATTAAGTTCATTTTTAAGTTTATCTATTACATCTGTTTTGACACTTATACCATTTATTTCCATATTAGCTAATATACGAATAAGTGGTCCTTCTATATCAATATATAAGTTATCAAGTTCTTCAGTTACTAATTTATCTTTAAATTCTTGATATGTCTCATATATAAATTTTGCTTTACATACTATTGAATTTCTTATTGATTCAGGAGTTAATATATTCTTTTTACTTACTATTTGATCATAAAAAGCTATATTTTTATTAAACGCTGCTGATAAATAAGCTATATCATCTTTAACATTATATTCAAGAAGATATGCTGCTATAAATATATCAAATGGATCATTTATATCTATATTATATCTATTTAGAAATACTATATTCTTTTTATTATCAAAAGTAGCAGTTATATCTTTAAGTAAATCACTATTTAAGAGTAAGCTTGGTAAATCAAAGTAATATGCTTTTTTACCATCATATATTGATGCTCCTATAAAGTTTGCTTTATGATAATTAGTATCATCTAATTCTATATATAAACTTTTAAGACCTTCTATGTTTATTTTTGTTTTAACTATTTCATATGGTGTTTCATTATTATTTTCTTCGTTATTTACACTTAAGTTCTTTAGAAATGAGTTAAATTCAAGTTCTTTATATTTTTCTATTAATCCTGTTATATCAGGTTTATTATATTTTATACTTTCAAATGTATAATCAAAATCTATTGTTTTATATATGGTAGCAAGTTTATATGAAAAGAATGCACTTTCTTTATCATTAAGTAGTTTTTCTTTTGTTTTTGGAGTAAGTTCATCTAAATGATTATATAAGTTTTCAAGAGTATCATATTTAACAAGTAGACTTAATGCTGTCTTTTCACCTATTCCTTTTACTCCTGGTATATTATCACTAGGATCTCCCATAAGTGCTTTTAAATCTATCATTCTAATAGGTTTAATTCCATAGTGTTCAAAGAAAGTTTGTTCATTCATAAGAATATAATCTTTTTGTTTTAATAATTTCACATCTACTTCATCACTAATAAGTTGTAATAAATCTTTATCACTACTGATAATAGTTGCATTATAATTCTTATCCTCATCTGCCATACGAGCAAATGTACCAATTATATCATCAGCTTCATAGTTATCACATTCTATATATTTTATTCCAAGTAGTGTACATATTTTTTTAGCTTCTGGAAATTGTATTTTTAAGTCATTTGGTGTTTCAATTCTACCATCTTTATATGTATCACATAAATCTTTTCTAAAGTTATGTCCTGTATCAAATGCTACCATTATGTATTCTGGTTTTTCTTCATTAATAATTTTATTTAACATATTAACAAATCCAAATAGTGCATTAGTAGGAAATCCTTTACTATTTTTCATTAAATTACCATTATATGCAGTTGCATAATAACTTCTAAATAATAGATTATTTCCATCTATTAATATTGCTCTTTTTTTCATATCATCATCCTTTAATTATTTTTTACTGCCATTAATAATATAACACACATTTAATAATTTAAAAACTAAGAATTTAATTTTTCTTAGTTTTAATATGTAATTTTGATAATATCTTATCAATAAATGTATTACCTATTGTATCATTAATAGATCCATTTTTATATGTTATAGTTAAATATATTATTACACCTATCATTCCATGTATAGCAAGACTTATAACTGAAGTTAATCTTGTATAATTAAATTTAATAAATACTTTTGATAAAGTGAGTGGAACTATTAAACATAATGATGGTAATATTAATTTCTTTAGTAAATCAATTGTAGGTCTATATGTAAATTTCATTTCTTTTTTAAGATATATTAATGCGATTGTTATTGATATTGAATAACCTATTATTGTTGATACTATTGTTGCTGTATAAGCTGGTAAGCCAATTCTATCAAAAATTAATATAAGTGGTATATCCAATAGTGCATTTGATACTAGACCTGCGATTGAATTTATATATACTATTTTAAATTTTCTCATACTTTGAAGACATGTATTTATTACACTCCATACTCCAAAGAATATATGACTTATTGCTGAAACTTTAAGTACTGTACTTCCATATTCACTAGCACCATAGAATAATGTATAGCTTTCATTTGAAAGAATAAGTAACATTAATGCCATAGGTATAGTTATTATAAGCATTGTGCTTATTGCTTGATTGAATCTTCTATTTACTTCTGTCATATCTTTTTTAACAAAAGAAGATGTTACATGTGGAATTATATTAGTCGTAAGTGATATCGCAATAGCAATAATAACAGTACATATTTTAGGTGCCCATGTTGATACTAATGAAGACATCATTTCACTTTCTATAGCAGTATATCCTACCATATTTAATCCTTTTATGATAAGTTTAACATCAACTATTGTATATAAGTTATCAACTATAGATATCATTATAAGTGGTATACAATATTTAAGTATCTTCTTAGATATTTCTCTATCAGTGATCGTATCTTCTTTTTTACTCACTGGAAACTCACTCTTATTCTTTTTGACTTTGATAAGTAAGTATAAGTATGCAAATAATCCACCAAAGAAAGCACCAAGTAATGCAATACTAACACCACTAGTAATGCCTTTATTAAGTACTTTTATTGCTATATATGAACCTAAAAGTACTACAAGTATTCTAACAATTTGTTCAATTAGCTGAGAATATGAAGTTGGAGTAATAAACTTATGTCCTTGCATATATCCTCTTAAAACACTTAGGAACGGTATTATTATTAAGCAGAAAGAAACTGCTCTTATAACAGTAGCAATATCACTTATAGAGTTACCTCCAGTTACATCACTAATTATGAATTTAGCAATTAGGTCTGCTCCTAAAAACACTACTAAAAATGATACTATAGCAAGAACACCTATCATCTTTTTACCTATTTTATAAGCTCTTTCTTTAGCATCTAACTTATCTAATGTTAAATATTCACTTATTATCATAGATATAGCAATAGGTATACCTGCTGTAGAAATATTTAAGAATAAATTATATATATTATAAGCATAACTATATAGTGTTCCTCCATTAGTACCAATTATTCCATAAAAAGGTATTACATATAATGCACCTAATATTTTAATAATAATTAGTATAATTGATGTAATAAGTGTTCCTTGTATGAATGTATTCTTTTTTAATTTTTTCATAGATTCATCTTCTTCATTTCATCTTCACCTAATATTTTAGATATTTGTGCTAAATGTCCTTCGTGTTCATCATTAAATAAGTAATATTGAACAAGTCCATAACTAGGATATTCATTACCTTCCATAATAACAGGTCCATCTTTAGTTATTGCTATATCCCAACCAACGTATCTAACCTCAGGTACTTCAAGTGCTGCTTTTAAAGCCATATCAAATGCTTCTTTTACATAAGGAACAGTAACTGTATCAAACTTAATTTTAGCAATAGGATGTTCAGTATATACGTTTGCTACATCATCTACTACTCTACTACATATTTTCCCATCCTCATTTAGTCTCATATACGCATCACTGCATCCTATAGCAATAGCATCATCAATATTAATACGAAGAGCATTTGCAAGTATATATGCTTTATTATCTTTAACAAGAGTAACTATTCTAAATGAATTAACTGCATAAGGATTTAATTTGTCAAGTTCAGGATGTTGTATTATTTCTTCTTCAAGTAAATATAATCTTTTATTCATAAGTTCAACATGTAATATACTAGCATCTTTAATATCGCTTACTTTTATTTTTTCAATACCATGTCCGCCAAAGTCTTTAGGTGGTTTAGCAAATACATGTTTTTTGCCTTTTATAAATTTCTTAATATCATCATCAGTTGCAACTCTTAAATCAAGAAAATCACGTTTTATATATTCTCTAAACACCTTATTAAATAGTATTTTATCTCTCATAACTGCAATATAATCTTCATCATTTAAATACTTTAACATCTTATAAAAACTCTTAGTTGTTACATATGTTTTCTTTTGTTTTTCTGTTAAATTAATATAATCACCTTTTAAATAATCAGTATATCCTATACCATATTTAATAAAGTTTTTAATCATATCTCTTTTAACATAACCTTTACTTTTATTATTACGTTTAGCAATATCACTACTTAACTTATTTAATTTTTCATAATTAATTGCTTTTACTTTCTTAAACATCATACTTTTTAAACTCATTTTATTACCTCACTTCTATATTCTACTGTAGCTACTATTTTATTATTTTTTATATACTCTCTAGGTAGTGTTTTACCTATATTAACAAGTGTATTATGAATTGATGTATTATTTAACCTTGATATCATACCAAGTGTTATTCCGTCTCCTAAAACTGTTACTTCATCACCTAATTTTACACTATCATCTATTAGTATGCTCATCATACACATAGATATTTCGCCAATAACAGGATATTTTTTATTATTTATAATTACATATCTATTTATATGTGATATACCAATACCATCATCAAATCCAATAGGTATTGTTGCTATTTTTTCATCTTTAGTTGATGTATAAAGCATACCATATCCTACTTTATCACCTGCATGTATATATTTAATTTGTATAATATTTGTTTTGACTTTTAGTGCTGGTGTAAGTTTAATATTAACATCACTATATGTTTCACTTATGTTATATTTATTTATTAAATATTTATTTCTTATCTTTCTAAGTATATCTTTAGGACCATTCCCAAGCTTATGTGGACTTATATCATAACCATATAATATAGTTCCAAATCTAACACCATTTGCAAATTCAATTTTAGGATGAGCAAGTAATATAAAACTACTACTTAAATGTACTATTGGTATACTTTTTATATCAATATCACTTGTAATATTTTTAAAATTATGAACCTGCATATCAAAATATCTATCATTAATACCAGGAGTAGCAAAATGAGTAAATAATCCTTCTAAATATACATTATTATTTTTCTCTATAAGATTTATAACTTTATTAAATTCATCTTTAGAACTTATACCAAGTCTATTCATACCAGTATCTATCTTAATATGTATTTTAAATTTAGATTTAGTTTTATTAAGTAATTTCTTTATATAATCATAACTAACTATAGTAAGTGTTATATTATTTTTAATTGCTATATCTATACAATCCAGTTCAATGGGTTCTACACATAATACTGGTATATCTTTATTATATTTTCTTATTTCAAGAGCTTCTTCTAAGGATGACACTGCAAAATAATTTATACCACTTTCTATTAAATCATTAACAATATAGTATCCATGGCCATATGCATTTGATTTAACCATTGCAATATAATATTTATAATTATTATATTTTTTTATTATATTCGATACATTTTCTTTTAAAGAATCAATATTTACTTCTACAAAAGTTTTTCTATACATTTCTTTTCACCTATCTAATTTTATCATATTAATAATACTTTTAAAAGAAAAGAGGCAAATTATTTACATAACTGCCTCAAATAATATTTTTATTACTTTTTCATAACCTGTTCTATAAGTTTTAATATTTTAATTATAATAACAAATATAAATATAAGTGGTAATATCAATAGTATACATTCTAAAGTATATTCTGTGCCAAAATTACCAAAGCTAGCTAACATATTAGCAAATCCTTCTCTATAACAAGTTAAACATAGAAATAATATTATACCAATAACAAGTGTTGATACTATACTATTTAATAATATTTTTTTAGGTGTTGTTTTAATAGTATATTCTTTATTTAGATCAAGCTTTATTTTAGTCTTTTTTTTATTTGTAAGTTTAAATTCTATTTTTTCTCCTGATACTGAAAGTCCTATAGCAAGTCCAGCAACTAAACATAATGGAAAATACATTATTTCATTTGATAATACAACTAACATTATACCAAAACATGTACCCATTGAAATACCTAATACAAATGCATCACTACTAGAATTATTTCTCTTTTTCATATCTTCTACTCCTTCTACTGTAATGATAACATACTTTTTACTATACTTCAATTACTTCACTAATTTTATCTTTATATGCTATATAAATAGGGATGTTTGGATCTATTCTTTCTCTATTTGCTTCATATGCTTTTTCATATGTGTTATCGTTTTCACTTATATGAACTAACATTATATCTTTTGTATCTGGGCCTATAAAATGATTTAAATACATTGCACAGTCTTCATTACTTAAGTGTCCTTCATCTCCTATATTTCTATATTTAATATATTCAAATTTCTTACCATTCATTTCCATTTCAACATCATGATTACTTTCAAGTAAGTAAACTGTTTTATTTTTAAGTTTCTCATGATATCTAGAATGTATCATGCCTGTATCTGTCATGTATACTAATGATTTATTATCATATTCAAATACGAACCCAAATCCTTTTTTATCATGACTTATAGGTATTTTAGTAAATTTAATTCCCATAATATTGTCAAATTCATCAAAAAATTCATAATTCTTTATATAATCTTTTTTATTATATTCATTAAATGTCTCTATTGATATATATACTTTAGTATTATATACTCTATTAAATGAATGAAGACTTCTTACATGATCAGAGTGAGCATGTGTTACAATTATAAAGTCTAAATTTTCAGGATTCTCACCTATTTCATATAATGCATCTTTAAGTTTTCCAAAAGGAAGACCTGCATCAATTAAGAATTTTATATTATTTATATTAACAAATGTAGAGTTTCCACTACTACTACTTCCTAAAACTACTACTTTCATTTTCTTCACCAAAGTTATTTTATCACTTAAAAGGTACTATTTCTAGTACCAATTATTGTTGATGTATGATTTTAATAGAGTTAGCCAATACGGAATGCTGGAGATACACCTATAGATTGATTAGCACCAAAGTTATTGATAAAACTACCATTATCATAAACCATACTGAAACTATAATTAAGTTGTGAATTTGCATTACGAAGCCACCACCATTGATTATAACTAATATTTTCACCTCTTTTTATAGCACCACTATAATTAGTTGTTGTTACTCCTTGAGTTATGTAATAGTCTAATGTTCTTGTCAAACTATTTGCTGTATCATATGTACCATCATAATTATTATATATCTCTCTTGGAGCTAATAAATACAATTTATCGGTTGACTTAAAGCAAGTGGCAGAACCAGAGGAATCACTAGAACCAATTCCTGATACCACTGTTGTGTTCATTATTGAATTTCTTAAATCGCTTGGTAATGCATTGTATATACTATCATTTACAAATGTTCTCATTGTTGTTGCTGGCCAGCCACCAGTATTTGTAGCACTATCATTCATTGGATGCGTAGTTATTAAATCTGCAAATTCTAGTACAAATCCACAGGCTGTTTGTGAAAAGCCTGTTCCTGAACATTCGCTTGGTGTTGAAGTGTTTGCTATACGTAGTGTATGAGTTCCATAAGTGCCCATATTTATTGTTTTAGTATCACCAACATTATATTTACCTATATTGTTATTTTTAACTGCATTTATTATAGTTTTCCATGAATCAGTTGCAAATGAGTTAGGTTCACTAGGCTTATCAGCAATGTCAGTGAAATATCCTGGGTTACTTGTTCCACCATCTATTCTAGCATATGTTTTATCAACATAAGAACTATTATATTTTGTGCCCTTGCCACCTACTAAATTAGTACTACCAGTAAACATACCGGAACTATTAGTAACATTACCTGTATTGAATTTATCGCTTACATATATAGTTTTAAGATTAGTTACACTAGAAAACATATGACGCATATCTGTTACATTAGATGTATTAAAACTACTTAAATCTAAATTATCAACTTGACAATCTGAAAACATTAGCCGCATGTTAGTTACATTACTAGTATTAAAACTACTTAAAACTATTTTGATGGCCTGAGCACTTTCAAACATACGAAACATCTCTGTAACATTACTAGTATCAAAACTACTTAAGTCTAAGGTTGTTGCTTGACTAGCAGAAAACATAGAACTCATATTAGTTACATTGCTTGTGTCAAAATTACTTAAATCTAAGGTTGTTGCTTGACTACTCATAAACATGCTAGTCATATCTGTTACATTAGATGTATTAAAATTGCTTACATCTAGTGCTGTTGCTTGACTACTATTAAACATAGCGTACATATTTGTAACTTTTGAAGTATCAAAATTGCTTACATCTAATACAGTGGCTTTACTATCTGAAAACATATGACTCATATTTGTTACTTTTGATGTATCAAAATTACTTACATCTAGCGTTGTGGCTTGACTATCTGAAAACATATATGACATTGAAGTAATTGGCTTATTATTGATATAAGTACACAACCTACTTGTTACTGCATCTGTGCTTGTTTTATTAGTAAGCTGTACACCCCAACCATTATTACTTATATTGTTCCATCTTAGTCCTGAATCTGGATAATATCCTTCTTGCTTATAAGCATAAGTATATTGTCCATTAATATACTTTAAACCTTGTGTTAAAGTATCTGTTGTTGTACAAAAATATGTATTTGTTGATGTATCTTTTTCTATTATTGTGTATTCAACTGGTACTGTTACATCATCTAATGTATTAGTGGCAAAGCCACCTATTATTTTAAATGTTATAAATTGTGAAGAAGTACTATTATTTACTATTTTTAATTTAATAGTATTTTTATTATTTGAAGTTATTTTACTATTAGGTGAACTATAATTTGTTACATTATCATTTGTGTCTTTTATTGATTCATAATACTTTATTGTTATATTTGAATTATTTTGATATATAAGTTTATAGTATGTATCTATTGAATTTTCATTTGTGATAGTTACATCAATTATTGTTTTACCACTTGGTACTGCTAAAATGTTAGCAGTTGTTCCATCAATAGTCATTGAGTATTTTAAAGTACCAATATACATTTCTGCTGCTTTATGATTGTTTGATGTAACGATATAACTAGAAAAAGTAACACTTAAAAGAATACTTATTCCTACAAGCACTGAAATAATAACTAAATATTGTCTCAGGAAACTAACTACTTTATTCATATTTTTAATATAACATATTATTCTATCAATTTCAATATGAAATCTTTCGTTTTCAAAAAAGTAATTTTTAATCAAATAAAAACATCTTGAAGATCAAGATGTTCTTTTTATATTTATTTTGTAACTATTTCCATAGCCTTTCTCATTAATAAGTCATACTTGAATAATTCTTTTGAACCGATTTCTTTTTTTAGGTAAACTTATAATGGATGCTAAAGAAAAAGCTATTTTTCTAAATATTTTAACTCCTAATAATTCATATATTTTCATTTCTAAATTTTTATTCTTTTTCATATTATCACCAAAGTAATTGATATTATATAATATAAATAGAAGAAAAGATACTATTTCTAGTATCCTTAAAAATCAAATAAACTAAGTTGTGAGCTTTCTGGCATACTATTAAATATACCCATTGCTCTCATTTTATCTATAAGTGTTTGTGAAACTTTACATCTTGTTTGGAAGTCTTCAATACTTATAAATGGATGTTTCTTTGCTTCTGATTCTATATTTTTAGCAACTGTTTCACCTAGTCCATCAATTGTGATGAATGGTGGAATAATTGTATTATCATCTTGTACATCAAATGTAAGGCCTTTACTTTTATATAAATCAAATGGTGCTACTTTTATATTTCTTGCGGACATTTCAAGTGCTACATTAAGACATTCAAGAACTCCATTTTCTTTATTAGTAGCGTCATAGCCTTTATTTTTAATTTCAAGTATTTTATTTTTTATTGCATCATATCCATTAATCATAGATTCTATATCAAAGTCTGTTGCTTTTGTACTAAACCATGAAGCATAGAAGTATGCTGGCATATGTACTTTATACCATGCAATTCTAAAAGCACTTGTTACGTACGCTGCTGCGTGTGCTTTAGGGAACATGTACTTAATCTTTTGACAAGAATCAATATACCATTCTTCAATACCTGCCTCTTCCATTGTCTTTCTATGCTCTGCCCATGTAGCTGGGTCTTTAGATGCTTTTCCTTTACGAACAAATTCCATTATTTTGAATGCTTTTATTGGCTTCATACCTTTATACATTAAATATACCATTATATCATCACGACAACCAATTACATCTTTAAATGGAACTTTTATATTACCATTTTCATCAGGTGTACATAAGTCTCTAGCATTACCTAACCATACATCAGTACCATGAGAAAGTCCTGATATTTTAACAAGTTCTGCGAAAGTAGTTGGCTTAGTTTCAGCAACCATACCTATTGTAAATGGAGTACCAAATTCAGGAATACCAAGAGTACCAGTTGGGCACATTATTTGTTCATTTGTAACTCCAAGTACTTTAGTACTTGTAAATATACTCATTGTATCTTTATCATCAAGTGGAACATCAAGTACATTAGTATGACTTAAATCTTGAATAAGTCTTAGCTGTGTTGGATCAGAGTGTCCTAAAATATCTAGTTTAAGCAAATTTTCTTCAATTGAATGGTAATCAAAGTGGGTTGTTCTCCATGCTGAAGTTGGATCTTCTGCTGGGAATTGGAATGGTGTAAAATCACTTACATCCATATAATCTGGAACAACTACTATACCACCTGGATGTTGACCTGTTGTTCTTTTAACTCCAGTGCAACCCATAGCTAGTCTTTCTATTTCACAACTTCTTTTATCTAAGATTCCCTTATCTTCAAAGTAACCTCTTACAAATCCATAAGCTGTTTTTTCAGCAACAGTACCAATTGTACCTGCTCTATAAACATTATCAACACCAAATAGTACTTTTGTATACTCATGAGCTGATGCTTGATTTAGATCTGAGAAGTTAAGGTCTATATCTGGAACTTTATCTGCATTAAATCCAAGGAAAGTAGCAAATGGCATATCTTGACCATCTTTTTTCATATACTCTCCACAATTAGGACATTTCTTATCAGGTAAATCAAAACCACTTGAATAAGTAGAACCAAGAGGATTACCCTCTTCATCATTAAATAAACTTGTTTGACATTTTAAACATCTATAATGTGCTGGTAGTGGATTTACTTCTGTAATACCCATCATTGTTGCTACAAAACTACTACCAACAGAACCTCTTGATCCAACAATATATCCATCATCATTAGAGTGTTTAACAAGTCTTTGAGCAATTAAGTATATTGGATCGAATCCTCCACCTATAATACCTCCAAGTTCTTTTTTAACTTTAGAAGCAAGACTCTTTTCATTAAGTTCTCCATCTTCTTCTGTCCATTCACTCTTTACTTTTTCACCAATTAATTCTTTAACCTTATCAAATCCAGCAATAAGTGTTTCATGTAAATTATCAAATGTTTTTTCTATAAGTTTGTCTTCACTTATTCCTTCATTTTCGCTTTTTAATTTATTATACCAATAATTATATACTGCATCTCCATATAATTCTTTAGAAATTCTTTCTTCAATATTATGTGGAAGTGGACTTCCATACCAAGAAGCTGCTTTTTCAAATACAAGATCTGTAACTACTCTTGGGCAATCAAGGTATGTTTTTCCATCATCAGCTTTAACTCTTGGACTAAATGGAATACCTTTTGTATCCATAATTACTTCAAATTCAGTTACCATATCACATATTTTATTTGTATTAGTAACTACTATTTCATATGCTAAATCTTTATCTAAGAAATCAAAATCTTTTAACATTTCTTCAGTAGTTCTAAAGTGTTGTGATGGTATATTTGTTATATTACTTTTAGCAAGAGGATGTCTTCCACCTCCTGGTACTTTTTGATTAATAATTATTTCTCTATATATTTTATCTTCTCTTGTAAAATGATGTACATCTCCTGTTGCAACAATTATCTTTCCTGCACTCTTAGTTGCATCAATCACTTTCTTTATATGTGTTTTAAGTTCAAATATATTAGCAAAATCACTTGTTTGTATCAAATGATCATATACTTCTGGTGGCTGAACTTCTACATAATCATAGAAATTAATTATATTAGTAAGTTCTTCTCCATCTTTACTTCTTGCTTCTATAAATACTTCACTTTCATAACAACCACTACCAATAAGTAATCCTTCTCTTAATTCATTTAGTTTACTTCTTAAGATTCTAGGTGTTTTATATAAATATGTAGTGTTCGCAAGTGAAATAATTTTAAATAAATTTTTAAGTCCTGTTCTATTTAAGGCTATTGCATTAAAATGAAAAGTTCTACCAAATTTATGTATTTCATCTTTAGGAATTAATCTTTCAAGTGAATTAATTGTATCATAATTTTGACCTATTAATTTTTGTAACATTTTATGAAATACTAGTGCTGTACCTTCAGCATCGTAGTCTGCTCTATGGTGACTTTCTTCATCCCATGGTACATTATATCTTTTAACAAGTGCTGATAAACTATGTCTTGCAAATCCTTGATCAAGTGCTCTTGATAGTTCTAATGTATCTATTACTGTATTGTTAAATTCTCCAAGATTATATTTTTTCATAGCCATTTCAATAAATGAAATATCGAATTTAGCATTATGAGCAACCATTGGAGCGTCCCCAGCCCAATCCAAGAATTCTTTTGTAACAGTACCTTCATCATCTGCATCTTTAACCATTTCATCTGTTATAAATGTAAGTTCAGTTATTTTATCTGGAATGTGTCTTCCTGGATTAATAAATTTATCAAATCTATCAGTAATAACTCCATCTTTTATTTTAACTGCACCTATTTCAATCATTTGATCTCCATTAGCTGCGTTAAATCCAGTTGTTTCTGTATCGTATACTACAAATTCTGTTCCTTCAAGTGGTAAGTCAGTTCCTTTTACAACTATCTTAACTGTATCATCAACAAGAGTAAGTTCGGTTCCAAAAAGTCCTTTAAATATTGGTGGATTTTCTACGTCTTTTTTTGCTTTTTCTATTTTTTTATTAAGTTCTATTTTTTCTTCTTCAGATAAATTATCATTAAGTTCACTTTTTAAGTTATCAAGTGTTTCTTTGACTTTCTTTCTAACGCCTTTATTGTATCCTTTTATAATTTGATATGCGATAGGGAATGCCTGACAACCACTATGATCAGTAATTGCTACTCCTCTATAACCCATCTCAATAGTTCTACTTACAAGTTCACATGTATGAGCACCTAAATCTAATCTAGTAAGTCCATCCATCTGACTCATCATAGTATGAGCATGTAATTCTACCCTTTTAACTTCTGCATTATCTACTATTTTATTTTCAGTTTTTTCATATGTCTCTATATCATTAACACTAAATTCATAGTCGTTACTTCTTGTGTTATACTTTGTAGTACCTTTAAATTTATACCATTTATCTTTCTTGATATTAGAAAGTAAATAATCAAATTCCTCTTGTTTTTTAGTAAAAATATTGGCAATGATACTATCAGTATAATCAGTTAATTTAAGAGTTATTATAAACCAACCACTTTGAGTACTTTTTGAGTCAACACCAAATACTTTTGCTATAAGTACAACCCTGTCTTCAGCTGCAATTAGATTCTTTATTTGTGATGCATCTCCAGCAATAGGACTACCTTTAATAGTAGTTCTTGTTTTCTTACTCTTAACTTCATCATGTACTTCTATTAATGATTCTTTAAATTTTTCTCTTTCTTTTTCATTAATAGTTGCTTTAATATTTATATCATCAAAGCCCATATCACTTAAAAACACTTCTATTTTATCAGTAAGTTCTTCTATCTTATTCTTTTCAGCACTATTTAACACTTCAATATTAACGCTATTACCATCAAAAGTAATTTTATCTTTTTTTATACATTCAAGCATAGGACATGACTTAACTAATATATCAAAGTAGTATAAAAAGTATTCTTGAAAGTATTTATTATTTTCTTTAATAATGAATTTATATCTTATTTTATCAACACCATCAAGTGAAGTACCTTTTTCATATAATTCATGAAACATATCTATTGGAAATAAGAAATCATTAATGATAACTATAGTCATTTTATTAGTTTTCTTATTTAGAAGCACTTCTTTTAATTCAGCATTTTCTAAATACTTAGTGAAATTTTCATTTAATTTAATTGTATTTGCTAATTTTAATAGTCTTATATCTTTCATTTCACTTCACCTATTTCATTATACATATTTAAAAAAATTATATCAAGAATGTTGACATAATTTTTATTTTTCTACACCTTTTAAATATAATTTTTTAGAAAATCCTCCTCTTTTAATTTTCTTTTTTTCTTTTGTGTCTAATATATCTTCTAGTGTTTTGTTATGTAGTTCTGCAATTGATTCCATTACTTCTAACATATCAGCAAGTTCTTCAATAATGCTTTCTTCATTTGCTTCAACTACTTCATAATATTCTTCATTTAGTTTTTTGATTAGTTCTTCGTTGTATTCTACATCGTCTAATATTCTTGTGATAGGCTTTTCACCATTACTTTCTATTATTTCTGGTATTTTATCTCTTACGAGTTTATTATATTTTGACATGCTATTCCTCCTTAAACTCATTCTTATGTTCATCAAAGAACTCTTTATATATTTTTACATTAGAAAGTTCTGTCCATTTCTTAGTTTCAACTGGTATGCTGTCTAAATTGTAAATAATCGCATCCTTCATTGATAAAAAGAATGGTGAATGCGTTGATATTATAAATTGACAATTATAAAATCTTACTGAATCTTCTATATATTTTTTAAGTTTTAATTGATTTTCAGCACTTAAACTATTCTCTGGCTCATCTAATATATAAATACTATCTTCTTCTATTTCTTTTTCCCAAAACATTAATGCTGATTCGCCATTTGATGACTCAACTATATTATTATTAACAAGTCTATCTCTTATATATTTAGACATAGTCTTTCTTTTAGAATCTAATGTATCTCTTATACTCTCAAAGTCATCAAAATACATTGTATCACTATTATTATATTTATTTTCTAAAAAATCATGTGCTAATTTTTCTTTTCTACGATTTATATGAGTATTAATACTTCTTATATCAAGTAAATAATCAAATACATCATCACTAGTTATTGTTTTTATTGTAATTGGTGTTTCAAAGCTCATTTCATATGATGTATGTTTTACATATATATTAAAGTATGATCCTTTATCTATTTTTGTTTTTCTATTAGAGTTTATCTTTTCAGATATGATATTTAATATTGTACTTTTGCCACTACCATTGCCACCATAAAAGCATGTAATAGAACCAAATTTTATATCTTTTAGTCTTTTACTACTGAATATTCCAATAGGATAATAATTATTATATATATTTCTTATATCACTACCAAGTACATAATTGTTTTCTTCTTTATCATCAAGTAAAGTAAAACTTTTTAAATATATCATACCATTCACCAATATTATTGTATTATACCAAACATTAGTTTGTCAATATAAACATTATTTTTTCTTGTACTCAGTTATATCTTCATATTTAAACATTTGATTAAATGCTTTCTTAATGAATTTTTGACTCTTGTATACATCAATCATTTCTAGTTTTTTATTATATGTATATTCATCTAATAATCCGTTATTATCAGTTTTATTTTTGATTTTCTTTTTAGAGTAGTATTTGCCAAAATATTTTAATTTACCTACAGGATTATTATCGTAAATACTAGTAACTATTTTATTTGTCATTTTATGATGAATGTGTCCATACTCTCCCTGTTTATTATGAGTAACTATATCATTCCATTCTTTTTTATGCATAATATAGTCTAACTCTTTTTTGATTCTTTTCTTTTCCTTTTTCCATTCACTTCTTTTACCATGAACTTTATCAGGCATTTTTAAGAATACTACTTTATCATCACTTATTTTAAGAGCACTTTCTATTTCTTTATCTCTTACTCTTTTATTACCACATGTTATACACACTACTAAATATTTATCTTTTATCAAGTAAGATGATCCCCAAAGTGTTTCATCATCAGGATGTGCTACTATCATTAAATTATCTACTTTATCCCAATCTTTAAAATTAATATAACTATGAGGAAAAAAATATTTTTGGATTATAAAAATAAAAATTATATCTATTATAATTATTGGTAATAACACTGCTCTTTTATTCATACATATCTCCTCAAGATTAGATTATATCATTAAATTGTTTTATAGTAAATTGTTTAAGTGAAAGATTATAGCTTAATGATTATTTTTGCGATCCCAAATTGGGACCGCAAATTACATTATGTATCTCATTAATCAAAGTAATATTTCTATTCTGCTAACTAAATCATTAATAAATATTTTCTCATTCATTTTATACATATAACTATATTTTTTACCTAAATCTTTAAGTGACATGCCACTTACATAAACTGTTTTTCTGTCAAGAATAATATATCTATCATGAAATAAATCATTATTTATAAATGTAACATTTGAATATTGTTTACTATATTTGTTTATTAAAATATTATCTAAGTTTTTTGATATAACATATATCTTTTTATTTATATTTTTTAATATATCAAACAATTCCTTATTTGCATAATTATCAACTATAATTATTTCTTCATATGCTTCATTAAGTATATCTAATAATAATGAATATGAATCATATATACATCCTTCATATATTATTGAATTTTGTTTAGCTGACAATTTATTAAATGATTCTTCAAGTTTTAAAATTCGCTCTTCATGATTTAAAATTAAAGAGTCTTTATTATTATATGTTAAATATTTTCTCATATATACAAATGCATCTATTATTTTCATACTTACTATGTCAGCAACACTTGTACGTAATATTGTAGCGAGCATAGCAACTTCCTGTTCTGTGAAAGCATAAGGCAAGTATTTGCTATATTTACCTTGTCCTTCTATTTCTAAAATAACAAATTGTGATTTTAAATTAAAATATTCTTCTTTAGATAATTTAAACATATATCTTTCTGGAAATTTATTAAGGTTTCTTTTAACTGCTTGATTAATTGATTTTGTACCATTTTTGCACTCATAAAGTCTAGCTAAATCATAATCTAGCATCACTTGTTTACCCCTTATTTCATAAATCATATTTTCTATTTTTTCTGTTTCAGTTATCTCATCCATGTTGATATTCTCCTTGTGATTATTATCATTTTGCGGTCAAAATTTTTGACCGCAAAATTATTTCTTATAGCTTTAGACTAAAAAACGGAATACATCTATTAGATATATTCCGCATCATGCATACCTTTTCTTGCCTAAAAAGTATACTTTATCGTCCAAATTGTCACATTAACATGGCAAGTAATTAATGTAAGATATATTATACAATTAATATATACCAAATTCAATAATTTTTTATTTTAAATATTATTTTTTGTAACTCAAATTTAATAGTGTAATTTTCAACAAAAAATCTCTATGATATTTCATAGAGATTTGACGACTTATGGCTTCAAAAGTTTCATAAAAGTACCAATTGGTATAAAATTTATCACAAATTATGATAATCGTCAATAGTTTGAGTAAAGCTTAAGTTTTTATATGACTTTTTAGTATTCTAAATTTATGAATTATAGTTATTATCATGAACGCGTTATTTCTAAGGTCCCAATTTGGGACCTTAGAATATTGCTTTAAACCCATAAATTATAGTTATTATCGTGAATGCGTTATTTCTAAGGTCCCAAATTGGGACCTTAGAATATAATTTTAAACTTATAATAAATTAGTTATTGTTTTGAATATTTTGTTTCTAAGGTCACGATTTGTGACCGCAAAATTTCTAATGTTGTTATAATAAGTTAAGTTACATTTTAACTATTTTTATTTTTTATTATTTCTTTGTACATAGAATACACATCATGAATAACTGTATCCCAGTTAACATATAAATCTCTATATGCATTTTCTGATACTTCTTTATAAAGCCTTTTATTATCTAATATTTCTATTATTTTATTAGCATAATCTTGTACACTATATTTAGATAAATAACCATTAACATTATCAGTGACAGTAGCACTAGTAGCAGTGCCTTCTAAAAATACAGTTGGAGTTTTTTGGCTTGCTGCTTCTATTTGAACAATAGATGAGCAATCATATACTGATGGAAAAAGCATTAAGTCTGCTCTATTATAATAATATGAAAGAATAATTCTATCAGTTACTTTACCACACATAATAACATTATTATCCATATCAAGTTCATGAATTTTTTCTTTTAGTTTATCTTCATCTTGACCAGAACCTACAAATAACATTTTAAATCTTAATCTAGGTTTCATTTCTTTTAATACTTTTAGAGAATCAACAATAAAGAATATATTTTTTAATGTATTAATTCTACCTACAAATAGAAAGACAATATCGCTTTCTTTTATATTATATAATTTATTTATATATTTATGGGCATATCTTGTATCCTTAACAAGTTCCATTTCAGTAGCATTATTAAGTACTTTAGGTAAACATTTATAATGATATTCTTCATAATATATACGTGCTACTTCACTATTAACAGCAAAACATTCATCACACTTATTAAATACTTTTATTACACTATGAGTTAGTATATTAGCAATCCATTCATTTTTAACTGCTTTCATAAAGTCTTGTTTATATTGACTGTGCATAGTCGCAACACATGGAATATTATGTTTTTTAGCATACCTCACACCTTCTTTACCTAATGTAAATGGTGAGTTAATATGTACTATATCTAGTTTATAACTATCAAGTATTTTCTTAAACTTTTTATCAAGTTTAGGTATTGGTAAATTATAATCCCAAAAATATGTTTTTAATGAATAACATCTTACTACTTTATAAGGTAATGCTGAATCATCAAAATTACTTCCTATATAACTAGGTGTGAAAACTATAACATTAGCGTATTTAATAAGCCTTCTAGCATAGTTATCTACTACCATGGCAACTCCATCAGTCATAGGGAAAAATGTATCAACAAATATTCCTATTGTAATTTTATCTTTCATATATCACTCCTAGATTTATTATAACAAAAAAGATAGATTATTTTCTATCTCTTTCTTTCATTGTTGGGAATAATATTACGTCTCTTATACTTGCTGATTCAGTAAAGAACATAACAAGTCTATCAATACCATATCCAATACCACCAGCAGGAGGCATACCATATTCAAGTGCTTCAATGAAGTCCATATCTATATCATTTGCTTCATCATTACCAAGTTCTCTTTCTTTAAGTTGACTTTCAAATCTTTCTAATTGATCAATTGGATCATTAAGTTCAGTATATGCATTAGCAAATTCTTTTCCACCTATGAATAATTCAAATCTATCTACGAATCTAGGATCTTCTGGATTCTTTTTAGTAAGTGGGCTTATTTCAACTGGATGACCATATAAGAATGTTGGTTGAATTAATGTTTCTTCTACATATTTTTCAAAGAATAAATTTATTATATGACCAACATTATGTTGATGCTCCTCTACTTCAATATCATGTTCTTTAGCAAGTTTAAGTGCTTCTTCTACTGACATTTCTTTCTTAAAATCAATACCAGTTACTTCTTTAATAGAATCAACCATGCTTATTCTTTTCCATGTTCCTTCAAGATTAATTTCATTACCATTCCAGTTAAATGTATATTTATTAAATATTTTTTCAGCTATTGTTTTAAACATGCTTTCAGTCATTTCCATCATACCTTCAAGGTTAGAATATGCAAGATATGCTTCCATTAATGTAAATTCTGGATTATGCATAGGATCCATTCCTTCATTTCTAAATGTTCTTCCTATTTCATAAACTGCTTCCATACCACCAACTAAAAGTCTTTTTAATGGAAGTTCAAGTGCTATTCTTAAATACATATCCATGTCTTGAGTATTATGATGTGTAATAAATGGTCTAGCACTAGCACCAGTTAATAATGTATTTAAAATAGGAGTTTCTACTTCAGTAAAGCCACGACTATCCATAAAATTTTGAATACATCTAATAATTTTAGGTCTTGTGAAGGCAACTTTCTTAGAGTCATCATTCATAATTAAATCAACATATCTACGTCTATATCTTTCTTCAATATCAGTAAGACCATGGAATTTTTCTGGTAGTGGTTTTAATGCTTTAACAAGAGGTGTATATTTTAAACATTTAATAGTAAGTTCACCTGTTTTAGTTTTCATAATTTTACCATAAACGCCAACTATATCGCCAATATCAGCACTCTTAAATAAATTATAAGATTCTTCTCCAATATCATTTATAGAAATATATATTTGAATTGGACCAGTTTTATCTTTAATACTAAAGAATGATGCTTTACCCATCTTTCTAATAAACATAATTCTACCAGCAACAGTAGCTGTATCAGTCATACTCTCGAATTCTTCATGTTCAACATCTTTGTACTTTTCCTTTAAATCAGCAGCAAAACTATCTCTATCAAATCTACTACCAAATGGATCCATACCAAGACTTCTTATTTTTTCCATCTTTTCTCTACGAACAAGTTCTTGTTCTGTAAATTGTCTTTCCATTTTTTCACTTCCTTTATAGTTTAATATCTTGGTCTATAGAATTTACATAATTCATAAATCTATCAAGAAATGCAAATTCAAGGCCATTATTTTTTTCTTTTTCTTCTTTGTATATTTCTTTTAATATTGATAAAGCTGAGTCATCATCATTTGTAGTAACTTTAGATATTTTTTCTTTATCTACTCCTACTCCACTTTTAGTATGCATATTAAATGATTCTACTTTATCACTACTTGTTATATATCCTAAATACATTCTATTAGTAAATTCTTCTTTTTCATGTAATTTAGCTTCGTCTATATCTAACTCATCATAATCATCATGAGGAATATCAAGTTTTAATACTATATTAGATTTCATATATTCCATCATCCATGTTATAGCATAGTTAACATTATCTTCTGTATAGTATAGTCCATTAGTAAAATCTTCTCTAAACTTTCTTTTAAGATTCATTCTTTCTTCATTAGTAATATCTTTATATTTAAGAACTGAATTATATAAACTAATTCTATATATGAACCAGTTAATCCATACATCACATATTCTAAGAAAACCAATGTTTCCTTTTGAAAAGAATACTTTAGATGTTTTTTCTATACCGTTTGCATTATCACCAATAGAAGGTATAAGTCCATTTAAACTTATACTTTCATAATTATCTCTACTCGTAAAATGATAGAATGCTTTTTCACCATCAAATTCGTTTAAATCAATTGTGTTCATTAGTCACGTACCTTGATATGAGTTTCTCTAAGTTGTTTTTCAAATACTTCATTTGGACATCCCATTAATGCATCAGCTCCATTAGCAGCCATTGGGAATGCTACCATTTCTCTTATGTTTTCTTCATCTTTTAGAAGCATAAGAATTCTATCAAGACCAGGAGCCATACCAGCGTGAGGTGGCGCACCAAATTGAAATGCTTGATATAATGATGGGAATTTACTTTCAACAACACTTTCATCATAACCAGCTATTTCAAATGCTTTTTTAAGTATTACTGGGCTATAATTTCTTTCACCACCACTTGCCATTTCAAGGCCATTACATACAAAGTCATATTGACAAGCAACTATATCACCAGGATTTTTATTAAGTAAAGCATCAAGACCACCATTTGGCATACTAAATGGATTGTGTGTAAAATCCCATTTATTATCTTCTTCATTCCATTCATAGAATGGGAAGTCAACAATGATACAGAATTCAAATCTACTCTTATCTACAAGATTTAATTCATTACCAAGTTTAAGTCTTAATGAACCACAAAGTTTATCAAATTTTTCACCTTTGTTACCACAAATAATTACTACAGTATTTCCTTTTTCAAGTTTTAATGTTTTAACAAGTTCTTCTTTTTCACTATCACTAAACAATTTAGCCATTGAACCAGTTATTTCATCATTATATTTAATGAATCCAAGTGAGCTAGCACCTAAATTCTTATATTCTTCTTCTAGTTTTTTATAGAAACTGTTAGATTTATCATTTTCAGGTAATACCATACATTTTACTTCTTTATCTTTAAATACAACGCTCTCACTCTTTGAAAGTAATTCAGTAATATTAACAATTTCAAATGGTATTCTTAAGTCTGGCTTATCACTACCATATTTTTCCATTGCTTCTTTAAATGGTATTCTTCTAAATGGTACTGGAGAAACTTCTTTATTACCAAATTTCTTAAATGTATCATAGAATACTCTTTGTCCTACAAGGAATACATCTTCTTGTGTAGCAAATGACATTTCAAAGTCTAATTGATAAAATTCCCCATATAATCTATCACTTCTTGGATCTTCATCTCTAAAGCAAGGTGCGATTTGGAAATATCTATCAAATCCACTACACATTAATAATTGTTTGAATATTTGAGGTGCTTGTGGAAGAGCATAAAATTTACCTTTGAACTTTCTACTTGGTACGATAAAGTCTCTTGCTCCTTCTGGACTTGATGCTGTTAAGATTGGTGTTTGTATTTCAGTAAATTTCATATCCTTCATTGTATGTCTTATGAAATCAATTACATCTGTTCTAAATCTAATACCATCATGAACACTCTTATTTCTTAAATCTAAATAACGATATTTAAGTCTTGTTTCTTCACTAGAAGATTTACTGTTTTTAACTTCAAATGGAAGTGTTTTATATACATCACCTAGTACTTCTAACTCTTTAATTTCAATTTCAATTTCACCAGTTTTCATGTTTTTATTAACCATTTCAGGTGTTCTTGAAACTACTTTTCCAAGAACAGTAACAGTGCTTTCACGATTAAGACGGCTATATTCAGTATTTTCACTAATTAGTTGTACTATACCTGTTTCATCTCTTAATGCTATAAATACTAGACTTCCTAAGTTTCTTACATTTTCAATCCATCCAGCAACTCTTACTTCCTTATTTTCATATTCTTTTGTTACTTCACCACAATATATATTTCTATATTTGTTAGCCATAATAATTCCTCCTTTATAAACAAAAAAGAATCTAATCTGTAAGAGCGATTTTGTTCGCTGTACCATCTTACTTCATAGATTCATTATTTCTACCTTTTAGTCTTTATAGCAGACATGCTTATTTGCTCTGGAAATTGTCACGTACTTTTATTCATTATTCACCTATTATTAGTTTCCACCAAACACTAACTCTCTATTAAGGAAGATAAATAACTACTACTTTCCTTCATTGCTTATGAGTAGATTATAGTTTATTTGATACCATTTTGTCAATAGTTTTTTTACTGCTTTCACTTGATTGATTTACTTATTCCATAAATTACTCCATTCATATTTTCTATTTACAAAGTAATTATATCAAAGTGAACATAAAATATAATTTATTAAATTTTAATTAAATAGTTATCTAATCATTTAATATTCCATTTACATATCTATTATTATTATTTCTATTCATCTTTTTAGAATTAAGCATAATAAAAAGCAAGAATTAACTCTTACTTATAATATCTCATTTCATGTCTAAGAACGTATTCTGCCTCACTTGAACTATCTAATTTAGCAAGTGTATCAACATCATAAATTGGTACATTATATCCATTTTCACTTAGTGCATAATTCATAGTATCTAAGTCACACATTATTCTTTCCATTTTCTTTGAAAAACTTTCTCCGTTATCACGTACTAAATGTATAGGATAAGTAAGACCTATCATATGTTCAAGTGAAACTTTATCACGAACTTGTACTTCATCAGGCATATCACTATATCTTTGATTACCTTTAAGTAATCCTAATTTTTTCATTTTGGCATAATCTTTTGCAGTTCTAAGTGTTGGTGCTTCTATTATAGTTGGTTCTATAGCATCAAATTTATCTTTAGGAAACATAATTGATAATGAATATCTTATATATGTGCAAAATGCATTAAAATCATCGTTAACTCCATTAAAAATATCTCTTTTAGAATAATCACAAAGTGATACATAATCAACACCATTAAATCCTTCATTAGACATTGCTTTTTGTAATCTTGAAGATAAAAGAGCATGGCATTTAAGTATCTTGCATAATAAGATATATGTATCATATGTATCAATATAAACACCATTATTAGTAGCATTTATTGCATGTAAATAAATATTATCATCCATACTCTTTTTATCCCCCCTGACTTTCAAATAATTATTTCCTTAATTTATTTATATATCTATTAACTCTTACTGACCATTTTGGATCACTTGCATATTTTGGTCCAATTTGTTCAGTTGTTGTAAGTCCTTTTTTATAATATGAATTTAACTTATTAATTGCAAATTTAATTCCTTCTTCAATAGAATTAAATTTTCTATAACTTCCTCCATTACAACCTGGTTTACCTTTGTTACCACCTACATTATTACATACCCTAGTAAGGTAACTGCAAGTCCATTGACATCCAGTTTCTTGAAGCATAACACCAGTCGCAAGATAAGGATCCATTCCAACCTCTATAGAATATTTAGCTATAAATTCGCCTTTACCTTTTAATGTAGAATTTAAGTATCTATTTAATTTACGAGCAATTTCATCTACTGTTTCTCCATTAAAAGTATTTATCTTTTCATATTCTTCCTTTTCAACTTCAAAGTGTTTAACACTTAAATTAATATGACTATCTAAATAATCATGATTAATCGTTATTTCTTTATTACTTTCAAATATATTTGCAAATAAACTTAAAGTAATAAATAATTTACTTAATATCATATAATTTTTAATCACTCCTCATTTTTAAGCAAGCGAGATATATTATATCATATTTAAAAAGTAATTTCAAATGTAGCGAATTTGCCATAATAAAAGAAGTATTTCTACTTCTTTTAAATATTAATCAACATATGGATTACAAAATTCTATTCTTCTTTTACAAGTATCATTATTGCATTCTTTATAATCATCACAATTAAATTTTTCACTTTTACTTATAGATATATTTTTTGTATTATAATTTACATTATATTGAATTTCTAAATATTGATTTGGTAATAGTCCTGTATATTTGTATCCATTACATGTTCCATTATTTGATGGAGAACATAACTTTTCAGTAAAGTTCTTTTCTTTTAAATCAATTGCATAATCTACTGCTGGTATTCCACATTGGCAATTTAAGGTAACAAATACATAATCATTATACTTTTCTAATCTATATAATGCATTGTTATCGCCTGTATAAACTGAAAAAAGTTCCCCATTTATATCAAAATATATATAACCTTTACTATAATATATTTCTAATAATGAATTATTTATTTTAACTTTATATGTAACTGATTCTGCTTTTTCAATATCACTTTCTATTTCTTTAATACCATTATTTGTAAGTTCAATATTAATAATTTCTTTATTATTATCATTTTCATCGTTATCATTATTTCCTGGTATTACTTCGTTAGGTGTATTTGGTGTCTTATTATCATCCTTTTCATTTTTATGGTTATAAATTATATAGCCTATCAGACTAATTGAAATAATACTCAAACAAATAACTAAAGCAACATAAATTTTTTCTCTTTTCACATTCTTTCCTCCTAAAAATATTTTATCAAATGAAAAGAAGTAATTTCTACTTCTTTATTATATTTTAAATTTATTTTACGTTAAATATACTTAATATATCTTTACCAGCATAACTAGTTGGAAGTTTGCCATCCCATTTATTGATAAATTCTTTTGCGATTAAGTTATCAGTAAGACTTTGTTTTAATAAATCATTTGCTTTTTTAGTTGCTTCTGCTTCAACAAGTTTACTTTCAGCATCAAGTTTTGCTTTTTCTAATTTTTGCTCTGCTACTTGTTTATCTTCAATTGCTTTACTATATTCTTCACTAAAACTTAAATTAGTTATGTTGAAATTATCAATTGTTATACCATATTTTTCTACTTTCTTTTGTAGATCATCTAAACAATTATTTGATACTTCTGCTCTTTCAGTAATTACTTCTGCAGCTGTATATTTAGCTATAGTTGCTTTAATACTTTCTTTAATAGCTGGCTCTAATATAGTTGCTTCATAATTATTACCAACTGTTCTATAAAGGTATGTTGCTTTATCACTATTAATTCTATAGTTTACTGCTAAAGTTGTTTGTATTGTTTGTAAATCTTTACTAGAACTTTCTGTATCAATTTCTAATTTTTGTACCTTTATATTTACTGTAACTATATCTTCAATATAAGGTATTTTTAAATTTAATCCTTCATTTAATTGAGTATTAACTATCTTACCAAATCTTACTTTAAGTCCTACTTCACCACTCTTAATTGTTTGAAAACTACTAAATATAGTTATAATTAAGAATAGTCCTATTACTCCATAAATAACTAATTTTTTTATGTTTTGTTTATTCATATGATACCTCCCATTTTTCATTTTGAATTCACGCTTTAACATATATCCTCCAGATTGGTTTTATATTATACTATATTTTAATGATTTAGTATAGTCTTATCTATTATATTAAGTTCATTATCTAGTTCGTATATATAAGGAACAGCGGTAGGTATTTCAACACTCATAATATCTTCATCACTTATATTTTCTATATATTTAATAATACTTCTTATACTATTACCATGAGCTACTATAAGAACGTTTTCTCCTTTTAATAAATGATTTTTAATTTCATTATTATAATATGGAAGTACTCTTTCTAATGTATCTTTTAAACATTCTGTAAGTGGTAACTCATCTTTACTTAAATCTTTATATAACGGATCATTACCTGGATACCTTGGATCATCTATAGTTAACATAGGTGGTCTTACATCATAACTACGTCTCCATATATGGACTTGTTCTTCTCCATATTTCTTTCTAGTTTCATCTTTATTAAGACCTTGTAAGGCTCCATAATGTCTTTCATTTAATCTATAACTATAATATACTGGTACATTTACATTCATTTCTTTAAGTACTAAATCTAATGTTCTTTTCGCTCTTAAAAGTACACTACTAAAAGCTACATCAAATGTAATATTATTATTTTTCATTATTTTACCAGCATTAATAGCTTCTTCTACACCCTTACTAGATAAATCTACATCAGTCCATCCAGTAAATCTATTTTCTTTATTCCAAATGCTCTCTCCATGTCTTAATAATATTAATTTCATATATTACATATTCTCCTTAATTATATTTTTCATTCATTTCTCTTTCTAATTTATCTTTTTTCTCAACCAAACTATCATATTTTTTCATAGCACTACTAGTTCCAAAATAACAAAATTTATCTTCTATACATAACTTATAATTGTGTAAATTTCCTTTTTTATCAGCAATACTATCTTCAAGATCATTAATTTGATTTTTATAGTCATTATATTTCTTACTAAAACCATTTTTTCTAAATTCAGCATTTTGTTTTAATTCTAAATCATCTATTTTATCTTTAGTAGGCTTTACCTCTTCTTTTAATTTATTGTATTCATCCTTAATAGTATTAAATTCTTGATCTATTTGACTTTGTAAATTATCTATTTCAGTTTGATATTCTTCTTTTGTTTGATATGTTTCTTTTTGATTATTATTAGATTCTTTGATAATTGTAAATATTATTGAACCAAATGCACCTATGAATATAACTACAGCAAACACACTAACTATTATTTCAAGAACAGATGGTGAAAATTTTTTCTTTAATTTCTTTATTGCTTCTTTTTTATCTTTTTCACTAAATGTACTCATATATTTATCATAATTAGTTTTAAATTTAGATAATTCTTTTTCTTCTGCTAAACTTTCATATTTATTAAAATATTCTTCATATTCAGGATTATATTCTTTTTTAGTAAAATCTTCTGTTGCACTTCTAAGTAATCCAAGCCATACTTCTTTATTATCAGCATATCTCATAGATAATCTTTTGTATCCATAATATGCTTTTTGATAATCTTTAAATTTTAGATTTGCTTCAGCATTATTAAATTCTTGTTCTTCAGTTATTTGTCCTGCATGTAATATTTTTACTTTCTTTACTTCATCATCAATAAGAATTTTATTACCGCAAAACTCGCAAGTTAATTCCTTTTTACTTTTATCAACTTTCATTACTGCCTTACATTTAGGACATGTTATGTCAATTAATTTCATATTTTTACCACTTTGTTAACACATTAACAGTACCACTTATTACTTCTATATCAATAAAAGTATTACCATTACTATTAACATTCTCCCTTTCTTCATTAATACTTATTATACCAGATATTTTAGTAGTTTTAAATCTATAATCATCACCTTTTAAATTTAAATTAACTGTTCCACTTTTAAGTTCTATATGATTATTACCTGTAAGTAAACCATTTATATTAATTATGCCACTCTTAATATTAGTATCAATATTATTAA
>ULMY01023361.1_pt1 | contig 23433 bp, 15 predicted proteins | sample 1951781 | NCBI WGS metagenome assembly ULMY01 (sample SAMEA4835563, study PRJEB28245) | human gut metagenome | biome: gut microbiome; material: fecal sample | place: Denmark | collected 2008
GATTCCGTTCTTTGCAGACCCTGACCAGCCTTTTAACCAGGTAATGGCGAACGTAGCTCTGCGTGCAGAGACAGACAAGATTATTCTGGGAGGTATGGGTATGACAAACGATGACTACCTTTACTTTAAGAATGTATTCTCGAATGCCGGTGCACTGGATCGTATCATCAGCTTTGTGAATACGACAGAAAATCCGCCGGTAGAACGTCTGTTGATTCCGGACATGGCATTGACTGCGGCTGAATATTTTGCCGTAGAACATAACCAGAAGGTATTGGTGTTGTTGACTGATATGACTTCGTATGCCGATGCGTTGGCTATCGTGTCTAACCGTATGGACCAGATTCCGTCAAAGGATTCTATGCCGGGCTCATTGTATTCTGATTTGGCTAAGATTTACGAAAAGGCTGTACAGTTCCCGAGCGGTGGTTCTATTACCATCATTGCGGTGACTACTCTTTCCGGTGGTGACATTACTCATGCGGTTCCGGATAATACCGGTTACATCACAGAAGGTCAGCTCTTCTTGCGTCGTGACAGTGATATCGGTAAGGTTATTGTCGACCCGTTCCGTTCGTTGTCACGTTTGAAACAGCTGGTAAGTGGTAAGAAGACACGTAAGGATCATCCGCAGGTGATGAATGCGGCCGTACGTCTGTATGCCGATGCAGCGAATGCCAAGACGAAGATGGAAAACGGTTTCGACCTGACCAACTACGACGAACGTGCGTTGGCCTTTGCCAAGGATTATGCCAACCAGCTGCTGGCTATTGATGTGAACTTGAATACGACAGAAATGCTGGATGTAACCTGGGGCTTGTTCAGCAAATACTTCAAGCCGGAAGAAGTGAACATCAAGAAAGAGTTCGTAGATCAGTATTGGAAGAAATAAATTTATAAGACTTTAAAATGGCAATAAAATTTCAGTATAACAAGACCTCTTTGCAACAGCTTGAAAAGCAGCTGAAGGTCCGTGTGCGTACGCTCCCTATCATTAAGAATAAGGAGAGTGCCCTGCGCATGGAAGTGAAACGCTGCAAAGAAGAAGCTGCCGAACTGGAGGAACGACTGGAAACGCAAATCTCGTCATACGAGCACATGCATGCCCTTTGGAATGAGTTTGACGCTTCATTGGTAAGGGTGAAAGATGTGCATCTGGGTGTGCGGAAGATTGCGGGTGTCCGGGTTCCGTTGCTGGATGAGGTGGAGTTTGATATCCGGCCATTTAGTTTGTTCTGTAGCCCGAAGTGGTATGCCGACGGTATTCATCTATTGAAAAAACTTGCCCAGACTGCCATTGAAAGAGAGTTTGCTCTTGCTAAGTTGGACTTGCTGGAACATGCACGTAAGAAAACGACTCAGAAAGTAAACCTTTTTGAGAAAGTACAGATTCCGGGTTATCAGGATGCTTTGCGGAAAATCAAACGTTTTATGGAAGACGAGGAAAACTTGTCAAAATCCTCTCAAAAGATTTTGAAGTCTATCCAGGAGAAAAGAAAGGAGGCGGAAGAATGATTGCAAAAATGACAAAAGTTACTTTTTTGGTATACCATAAAGAGTATGATTGCTTTTTGAAAAACATCCGTGACCTGGGAGTGGTACATGTAGCCACCAAAGCACAGGGAGGTGCTGAGAATGCGGCTTTGCAGGAAAGCATTCGTTTGTCTGCACGGTATGCTGCGGCTATCAAATTGCTGCAGGGCATGGAAACGGCTTCTGCCGAAGTGCGTGAAGGAGATGCTGCCAAAGGAGAGCAAGCTTTAAAGCAGACTGATGAGTTGCTGCAACAGTCACAGCAGCTTACGCATCGTGTACAGGCTGCCGAGAAAGAATTGGCTGCGTTGGAACCATGGGGTGATTTTGATCCACAAAATATATCCCGCTTGCGTAAAGCTGGCTATCAGACGGGCTTTTATATTTGCTCCGAAAAGCAGTTTAAGCCGGAATGGGTAGACTTGTATCACGCAACGGTCATCAACCGGATTGGCTCGAAGATGTATTTTGTCACAGTGACAAAAGGAATGGTGCTGCCGGAACTGGAAGTAGAAACGGCTAAGTTGCCGGATAGTTCACTTTCAGCTTTGCAAGCAAAGGTGGCCGATTTGAAAGCACAGCAGACAGCTCTTCAAGAAAAATTGACAGACTTGGCTGCAACGGTGATTCCAGATTTGAAGGCTGCCCAGCATCAGGTACATTCTCAGATTGAGTTCTCGAAAGTCGTACTCAGCACGGATGCTTTGGCCGACAATAAACTGATGTTGCTGGAAGGATGGATTCCTTCGGAACGTCTGCCGGAAATGACTGAATACCTTCGTACACAGGAGGTATATTATGAAACGGCTGCTCCGACACCGGAGGATGATGTGCCTATCTTGCTGGAAAACAAAGGCTTCTTCAGACTGTTTGAGCCTATCATGCGTCTGTATATGCTGCCGAAATATAATGAACTGGATTTGACACCGTTCTTTGCTCCGTTCTTTATGTTGTTTTTCGGTCTCTGTCTGGGCGATTCCGGTTATGGCTTGTTCATGTTATTGGCAGTAACCTTGTATCGTCTGTTTGCCAAGAAACTGAGTGCCTCAATGAAGCCCATCCTGACATTGGTGCAGATTTTAGGAGCTTCGACAATGGTTTGTGGTTTACTCACGGGTACATGCTTTGGATTTAATCTGTATGACATTCAGGTTCCTTTCTTCCAGACGTTAAAGGAAACCATTTCGCTGGACAACCAGCAAATGTTCAACCTTTCTCTGATTTTGGGAGGTGTGCAGATTATTTTTGGTATGATACTGAAGGCGGTAAACCAGACTATTCAGTTTGGTGTGAAGTATGCGATTGCAACTATTGGCTGGATTCTCATTCTGGTCAGCACGGCAGTAGCTTTTGCAGCTCCTGGACTGATGGCAATGGGAGGAACAGTACATTTGGTATTATTGGCTATAGGAGGCTTGATGGCTTATCTGTATAACAGTCCTGACAAGAATATTTTTGTGAATATCGGTTTGGGATTGTGGGATAGCTACAATATGGCTACCGGTCTGTTAGGTGATATCCTGTCGTATGTCCGTCTGTTTGCCTTAGGACTTTCAGGTGGTATCCTGGCCAGTGTGTTTAACAGTTTGGCGGTAGGTATGAGCCCGGACAACGTGATTGCCGGTCCGATTGTGATGGTATTGATCTTTGTCATCGGCCATGCCATCAATATCTTTATGAACGTGTTGGGAGCCATGGTACATCCGATGCGTTTGACCTTCGTGGAATTCTTCAAGAATGCCGGATACGAAGGAGGAGGAAAGGAATATAATCCTTTCAAGAATTAATAAACAAAGTATTAAAAACTAAAAAACAAATAATTATGGAAATGAATCTTTTGATTGCCTATATTGGCATCGCAATTATGGTAGGTTTGTCAGGTATTGGTAGTGCGTATGGTGTAACTATTGCAGGTAACGCATCTATCGGTGCATTGAAGAAGAACGACAGTGCATTTGGTAACTTCCTGGTATTGACAGCTCTTCCTGGTACTCAGGGTTTGTATGGATTTGCCGGCTACTTTATGTTCCAGAGTATTTTTGGTGTACTGACTCCGGAAATTACCGGTATTCAGGCTTGTGCCGTATTGGGTTCAGGTATTGGCTTGGGCTTGGTAGCTTTGTTCTCAGCTATCCGTCAGGGACAAGTTTGTGCCAATGGTATCGCAGCTATCGGACAGGGACATAACGTCTTCGGTAATACATTGATTTTGGCCGTATTCCCTGAATTGTATGCAATCGTAGCTTTGGCTGCAACCTTCTTGATGGGATCTGCTTTGGCATAATCTTCAGAATTCTTTTTAATTTATTTACTTTGCCCCGCTGCACACTCTTTGTTAGTGTACAGCGGGGACTTTTTTATGTATGATTCTATGGTGGAATATGATTTCGTATCGTATTGAAAAAGAAACATCTCTGTATCTTTTCGTTACTATTGGCATGCATAAATTAGTGTAGCAATACAAAACTTTCCTTTTTTTTCTTCCGATTAAATATTTTTTGTATATTCGCGGCTGATTTAGAAGATATTAATGAGACGATGATGAAACAGTTACTAACACCTGATTATATTTTCGAATCCAGTTGGGAAGTATGTAATAAAGTGGGTGGCATATACACTGTATTGTCTACAAGAGCAAAAACCTTGCAGAATACTTTCCCTGATCGAATTTTTTTTATAGGACCAGATTTCTGGTCGGGTAAGGAAAATCCGTTGTTTGTGGAAGATTCAAAGCTTCTTCAGGCATGGAGAGAGCATGCAATCAAGAAAGATGATTTGAAAGTACGCGTAGGGCGTTGGAATATTCCAGGTAAGCCGATTGCTATTTTAGTCGATTTCACTCCTTTCTATAAGGATAAAAATGAGATATATACTCAGGCATGGATCGATTTTCAAGTAGATTCCTTGCATGCTTATGGAGATTATGATGAAGCTTCTATGTTCTCGTATGCTGCGGGAAAAGTAGTCGAAAGCTTTTATCGTTACAACCTGACAATGAGCGATAAGGTCATATATCAAGCTCATGAATGGATGACTGGCCTTGGCGCACTATACTTGCAAAAACACGTTCCTGAAATTGCTACAATCTTCACTACGCACGCTACTACTATCGGGCGTTCCATTGCAGGAAATAACAAACCTCTCTATGATTACTTGTTTGCTTATAATGGTGACCAAATGTCCCGTGAACTGAATGTAGAGTCAAAGCACTCTATTGAAAAGCAGACAGCCCATCATGTAGACTGTTTTACTACAGTCAGCGATATTACCAACAATGAATGTAAGGAATTGTTGGACAAAGAGGCGGACGTGGTCCTGATGAATGGTTTTGAAGATGATTTCGTTCCCAAGGGAGAAGAGTTTGAAAAGAAAAGAAAATATGCTCGTGCTTTGTTGCTGAATTTGGCTAACAAGTTGCTGGGTACTCATTTGGGTGATGATACGCTGATTGTAGGAACAAGCGGTCGCTATGAATTCAAGAATAAGGGTATAAACGTGTATCTGGAAGCGTTGAACCGTTTGACACGTAAAAAGAGCCTGAACCGTGAAGTTGTGGCTTTTGTCAATGTGCCAGGATGGGTAGGCGATGCCCGTGAAGACTTGAAACAACGTTTGGAAAGCAATGAAGATTACAATACACCGCTGGAATGTCCTTTTATTACGCACTGGTTGCATAATATGAGCCATGACCAGGTGTTGGATATGTTGAAGTATTTGAACATGTCTAACTCTCCGGAGTCAAAAGTAAAGGTTATATTTGTGCCTTGCTATCTGGATGGCAACGACGGAATATTGAATGAAACCTATTACGATTTGATTATAGGGGCAGACTTGAGCGTATATCCGTCATATTATGAGCCATGGGGCTATACTCCATTGGAAAGTGTGGCATTCAAGGTGCCTGCCATTACGACGGATCTGGCAGGATTCGGCTTGTGGGTAAATTCATTGAAAGGTCATCCCGGAACATTGGAAGACGGTGTAAAAGTTATCCATCGTACCGACTACAATTATTCGGAAGTGGCAGATGTAATCCGTGACACGATTACTGAATTTGCTAAGTTGCCGGAATCTGAAGTACAGATAATTCGGAAAAATGCGGCCGACATTGCTGAAAAGGCTTTGTGGAAACATTTTATACGCTATTATTATGAAGCATACGACGTGGCTTTGCGCAATGCAAAAGAACGTTGCAAATCTTATAAACAAAAATGAACTTATAAAACATTAGTGATATGAAAATCAAAACAAACTATGCTAATACTCCTGTTTGGAGAGAAATTAATGTGAAATCTCGCATACCGGAATCTTTGAAGATGCTGGAAGTGATGGCTCGTAACATTTGGTGGGCATGGAATGATGATGCTACTGAAATGTTTAGAGAACTTGACCCGGAATTGTGGCGTGTTGTCGGACAGAACCCTGTGGCTTTGCTGGAACGTCTTAACTACGAAAAGCTGGAAGCTCTGTCTGTAGATAAAGAAATGTTGGGTAAGATTAATGCAATCTATGATAGATTTACTGAATATATGTCTGTAGAACCAGACAAGAACCGTCCGTCTGTAGCTTATTTCTGTATGGAATACGGTTTGACTCATGTACTGAAGATTTATTCTGGTGGTCTGGGTATCTTGGCCGGTGACTACCTGAAAGAAGCTTCAGACAGTAATGTGGATATGTGCGGTATCGGTTTCTTGTATCGTTACGGCTACTTCACACAGAGCCTTTCAATGGACGGTCAGCAGATTGCTAACTATGAAGCTCAGAACTTCGGAAGCCTTCCTTTGGAACGCGTGAAGGATGAAAACGACCAGCCGATGGTATTGGATGTACCTTATTTGAACTATTATGTACATGCATATGTATGGAGAGTCAATGTAGGTCGTGTACCTTTGTATCTGTTGGATACAGACAATGAAATGAACAGCGAATTCGACCGTTCTATTACTCACCAGCTGTATGGTGGTGATTGGGAAAACCGCTTGAAACAGGAAATTTTGCTGGGTATCGGTGGTGTGCTGTTGCTGAAGAAACTGGGTATCAAGAAAGATGTATATCACTGCAACGAAGGACATGCGGCATTGTGTAATGTACAGCGTCTGTGTGACTACGTAGAAAGCGGAATGTCATTTGACGAAGCATTGGAAGTGGTTCGTGCTTCTTCTCTGTATACTGTACATACTCCGGTTCCGGCTGGACATGACTATTTCGATGAAGGACTGTTCGGTAAGTACATGGGCGGTTATCCGCAGCGTATGGGAATCAGCTGGCAGGATTTGATGGACTTGGGACGTATCAATCCGGGTGATCCGAACGAACGTTTCTGTATGTCTACATTTGCTTGCAACACTTGTCAGGAAGTGAACGGTGTAAGCTGGTTGCACGGAAAGGTTTCTCAGGAAATGTTCTCTGGAATTTGGAAAGGCTATTTCCCTGAAGAAAATCATGTAGGTTATGTAACTAACGGTGTACATTTCCCTACTTGGTGTGCTTCTGAATGGAAAGCTTTGTATAATAAATACTTTGACAAGAACTTCATGCACGACCAGTCAAATCCGAAAATCTGGGAACGTATTTACAACGTGCCTGATGAAGAAATCTGGAAGACTCGTGTGGCTTTGAAGAACAAACTGATTAACTACATCCGCGATCAGTTCCGTGATACATGGTTGAAGAACCAGAGAGACCCGTCACGTGTGGTATCTTTGATGGACAAGATTAACCCGAATGCCTTGCTGATTGGTTTTGCTCGTCGTTTTGCTACTTACAAGCGTGCACACTTGTTGTTCACTGACTTGGATCGTTTGGCTAAGATTGTAAACAATCCTGATTATCCGGTTCAGTTCTTGTTTGCTGGTAAAGCTCACCCGCACGATGGAGCAGGCCAGGGATTGATCAAGAAAATTATTGAAATCTCTAACCGTCCGGAATTCTTAGGAAAGATTATTTTCTTGGAAAACTACGATATGAAGCTGGCTCGTCGCCTGGTATCTGGTGTAGATATCTGGATGAACACTCCGACTCGTCCGTTGGAAGCATCTGGTACATCAGGTGAAAAAGCCTTGATGAATGGTGTGGTTAACTTCTCTGTATTGGATGGATGGTGGCTGGAAGGTTACCGTGAAGGTGCTGGATGGGCATTGACTGAAAAACGTACCTACCAGAACCAGGAACATCAGGATCAGCTGGATGCTGCTACTATCTACAGTATCCTGGAAACAGAAATCCTGCCGTTGTATTATGCAAGAAACAAGAAAGGATATTCTGAAGGCTGGATAAAGACTATTAAGAATTCTATCGCTCAGGTTGCTCCTCATTATACCATGAAACGTCAGTTGGATGATTACTTCGCTAAGTTCTATGGTAAGGAAGCTGAACGTTTCCACGCGCTTGAAGCAAACAACTACGAACAAGTGAAGAAACTGGCTGCATGGAAGGAAGAAGTAGCTGCTAAATGGGATGAAATTCAGGTTGTTTCATTCAACAAGTGCCAGGATTTGTGCAACGGTAACGTAGAAAGCGGTAAAGACTACAAGCTTACTTGCGTGGTAGATGAAAAAGGCTTGGACGATGCCATCGGTATCGAACAGGTGGTTACTTATACCAATGCAGAAGGCCGTGAATACATTTATGCGGTTAACCCGATGAAGATGGTGAAACGTGAAGGCAACTTGTTTACTTTCGAAATGATTGCAGGTTTGTCAAATGCGGGTAGCTTTAAGGTAGCTTACCGTATGTTCCCGAAGAACGATGCACTGCCTCACCGTCAGGATTTCTGCTATGTACGCTGGTTTAATGAATAAAGACCTCTGTCTGTTCAGATAATCATATAAACGGCCATTCCGGATAATTTTGATATCCGGAATGGCTTTTTTTGTTTTTAAAAACTATATGCCATGAAAATATTAATCGTTGAAGATGATGCAGACCTGCGGGAAATTACCACCCGTTCGTTGGAGAAAGAACGCTATGTCGTGTCGCAGGCACCCGATTATAAAACGGCACTTCGTAAAATAGAGGATTACGACTACGATTGCATATTGCTGGATATAATGTTGCCGGACGGTTCCGGACTTGATTTGCTGGAAGAACTGCATGCGTTGGGAAAACGGACCAATGTCATTATTCTGTCGGCCAAGGATTCTTTGGAAGACAAAGTCAAAGGATTGGATTTAGGAGCGGATGATTATCTCCCTAAGCCTTATCATCTGGCCGAGCTCCATGCGCGATTGAAGAGTCTGTTCCGTCGTAACCAGCGGGAAGGAGAAAAGAAGGTAAGCTATGGCAATGTAGAAGTCATCCCAGACCATTTTAAGGTTGCAGTAGGAGGGAAGGAACTGGACTTGAACCGGAAAGAATACGATATTCTGCTGTATTTTATGCTGCGTCCCGGAAGATTGGTAAACAAAACCACACTGGCTGAATCTGTATGGGGAGACCATATTGACCAGGTAGATAATTTTGACTTTATCTATGCACAAATCAAGAATCTGCGCAAACACCTGAAAGAAGCCGGTGCTACGGTGGAGTTGAAAGCTGTGTATGGTATAGGTTATAAACTGGTAGAAGAATGAAACTGTTTCAGTTGGTCATGTGGCGTATGTCCACCATCTTAGTGGTCATACTGACGTGTTGGGCGGTATTGTTTTACCTGGCCATTATGGAGGAGGTGAACGACGAAGTGGATGATTCCTTGAGCGATTATGCCGAGTCGTTGATTATCCGTTCCCTGTCGGGAGAGCAGATGCCTGATACAAGCAACGGTTCGAACAATCAGTATTTTCTGTATGAGGTCACGCCGGAATATGCAGCCTCTTATCCTAATATATCCTATCGGGACGAGATGGTATATATTACCGAAAAAGGAGAGACGGAACCTGCCAGAATATTAATGACCATTTTCCAGAAGGAGGATGGGGGATACATGGAGCTGGTGGTCTATACTCCTACCATTGAGAAATTCGACCTTCAGCGTGCCGTTTTAGGGTGGATTGTCTTTCTTTATGTGTTGCTGTTCCTGATGATTTTAGCGGTTAATGCATGGGTGTTCCATCGCAATATGCGGCCACTTTATGCCTTATTGAAATGGCTGGAAGATTATCGTTTGGGAACGAAGGAGAAACCGCTCGATGAATCACTTCGGATTGTGGAATTCCGGAAACTGAATGAGGCAGCCAATATGTTCTCGGAACGCAGTGAGAAACTCTATGAGCAGCAGAAACTGTTTATTGGAAATGCCTCACATGAGATGCAAACACCGCTGGCTATTTGCCGCAACCGCCTGGAAATGCTGATGGAGGATGAAACATTGACCGAGAAACAGCTCTCCGAACTGATGAAAACCCATCGGACACTTGAAAATCTGACACGTTTGAATAAGTCGTTGTTGCTTTTGTGCAAGATAGAGAACCGTCAGTTTACGGATGTAAAATCTTTGTGCCTGAATGAGCTGCTTTTGCAGTATCTGGATGATTACAAGGAGGTATATGCCTATCGTCATGTGCAAGTGGAAGTGCACGTAGAAGAATGTTTCCGTTTAGAAATGAGTGAGTCGCTGGCTACCGTCCTGCTGACCAATCTGCTGAAAAATGCGTTTGTGCATGTGACGGAGGGGGGAGTGATTTCTCTTTCTTTCACGGCTTCCTCTTTCCGTATCAGCAATACCGGAGATGCTTCATTGGATAAGAACCGTATTTTTGAACGTTTCTATAAAGAAGGAAAGGCCGAGGGTTCTACAGGACTTGGATTGGCTTTGGTCGATTCTATCTGTAAGGCTTATCATCTCACTCTTTCATATACCTTTGAAGACGGGCAGCATATTTTTTCTATTGTTTCTTGATTTTTTTGTCGAAAAAGGGGAAATCTTCAGATTCTTTTCAGAATTACATCCCATTTTTGCAGTACAAATAAATCATTAAAGTATTCATCTTATAAAAATAGAACATTATGAAAAAGTTAGTTTTTTTACTGGTGTGTGTGTTTACAGTGTCAACCGTAGCAATGGCAGATAACGAAAAACCGATTCAGGTAGGACAGTTGCCTACGAAGGCGCAGACTTTCATCACTACTTACTTCAAAGGCCACAAGGTAGCGTTGGCCAAACAGGACAGCGATTTATTCAGTAAATCATACGATGTGATTTTCACCAACGGCGAGAAGATTGAGTTTGACAAGTCCGGCGACTGGACAGAAGTGAAATGCAAATCCGGCGTACCGACTCAGATTGTTCCATCGGCCATCCGCACGTATGTGAAGAATAATTACCCTGACGCTTCCATCATTCAGATAGAGCGCAAACGCAATGAATATGAAGTGAAACTCTCTAACCGATGGGAGATTACATTCGACAGCCAGATGCGCGTAATTGATATTGACGATTAAGTAGAAACTGATATTCTACAGGTATGCAGCCCGTTCTTCCTTATGGAGGAGCGGGCTATTTTTGTAAATGTATGTCTTTTGTTACTGTGATGCTTTTGTTGAGATGAAATATTATCCTCGTACCTTTGCTACGTTTGCCTAAGTGAAGATAGTTTTTTGTCGATGTGAAAGATTTAAGCATTTTGTCTTCCGCTAAAAATCAAAAATAACCACAGAAATATCATTTTTTTCCTGCAAGCATGGGATAGTTCTTCTACCTTTGTTTGCAGGAATTTTTACATGAATAGATAGAACAATGAAAAGCACAACTCATTTTATTTTAGGACTGCTGGCCCTGGCATCGGGAATGGAAGCCAAGGCGCAGATTCAACTTCCGTCGGTTTTCTCCGATGGAATGGTGTTACAACAAAACAGTAAGGTAGCCGTATGGGGATGGGGAAATCCGTCTGAAACCCTGATGATTCTCTCTGAATGGAATCCGGGTGACACCGTGCGTACGGTGGTCGATAATCAGGGACGCTGGAAGGCAGAGGTACCGACCGGGCATGCCGGAGGTCCGTATACGCTTGAAGTGAAAGGCGGAAACGACAGCCGGAAATTGTCGGATGTGATGTTGGGTGAAGTCTGGCTGTGCAGCGGACAGTCGAACATGGAATGGTCGGCCGATATGGGAATCATGAACGGCGAGCAGGAAGTGAAACAAGCTGCCTGTCCGTCCGTACGTATCTTCCATAACCCCAAGCAGGGAGCCGATACACCTCAGACCGACTGCCGCACGAAGTGGGAGGTGGCTACTCCCGAAAGCATGCGCAAGACCAGTGCCACTGCGTATTTCTTTGCCCGCTACCTGACCGAGCACCTGAAAGTGCCCGTAGGTATTTTAGTATCCGCCTGGGGAGGTACGCCGGCAGAGGTATGGACACCGGCCGACATCGTGGAGAAAGACGAGATACTTTCAAAGAATAAATTGAAAGACTATCCCTGGTGGCCGATAAAGCCGGGTGTATTGTACAATCAGATGATTCATCCGCTGGTGCCTTATCAGATTGCCGGATGCATCTGGTATCAGGGAGAAAGTAACCATGAAAACGCACCTTCGTATGCCCGTCTGGTATCCAAGATGGTGGAGGCGTGGCGAAAAGATTTCGGATGGGACTTTCCGTTCTATTACGTGCAGATTGCGCCTCATACGTACGGAGCGAAGAACAACACCCCGGCTTTGTTGCGCGAACAGCAGGAACTCATGTTAGGAAAGGTAAAGAATACTGCCATGATTAATATTTCCGATTTGGTAGAGAATGTAAAAGACATTCATCCGCGTAACAAGCGGGCCATTGGAGAACGTCTGGCCTGTCTGGCTATGGACAAAGTCTACGGACAGTTCACCGGTGCTTACGAGAGTCCGCGTTTGTATGAAGCCCGGGTGGTGAAGCGAAACCTGGAAGTCACGTTGGAGGGGAATTTCAATACCTTGCATTCCACCACCAAAGAGGTGACAGGCTTGACGGTCGTAGACGGTACAGGAAAACAGGTTGCAGTTAATGCCCGCTTGAAAGGCAAGACCTTGCAGATTCCCCTGCGAGGATTGAAAGCACCTTATCAGGTATATTATTGTTTTGATGAAGCTACCATTGGCAGTCTCCGTACAGATACGGGTATGCCGGTGCTTCCATTCCGTACAGCAAAAATAGAAGTGAAATGAGAAAGTGGTTATGTATGGTAGCCTGCTGTCTGTCTGTTTATGTGCAGGCACAGGTATGGACCTTAAAAGAGAAAGAACCGGCCGCACCCGGCACATGGTGGTGCTTCCGCAATACAGTGACACTGGACGAACAGCCCCGTTCACTGGAACTGCGTCTGGCTGCCGATACGAAATACTGGCTCTGGGTAAACGGCGAGCTGCAAGTGTCGGAAGGAGGATTGAAACGCGGTCCGAACCCTTCGGACACCTATTGCGATGTGATAACTTCACTTCCCGCCTTGCGTGCGGGCGAGAATACCGTGGCCTTGTTAGTATGGTACTTTGGCAAGGATGGTTTCAGCCATCGCAATTCCCCTACGGCAGGCATCAGTTTCTCCCTTTCTTGCAACGGTAAGGAGGTAGAACCCGATTCAAAATGGCGGGTGAAAAAGCATCCGGCCTATTATGTGCCGCAGGGCGAACAGCCCAACTATCGTCTGGCAGAGTCAAACATCGGGTTCGATGCAGTGAAAGACATCCCTTTCATGTCGCCCGATTATGATGACAAGAAGTGGAAGAAAGCTACGGAAATATCACTGGAAAAAGCCGGATGGAATCAGCTGGTAGACCGCCCCATTCCGTTCTGGAAAGACTATGGGCTGAAGCCTTATGCGAAGACAGAGATGCAGGGCGATACGTTGCTGCGGGCTTACCTGCCTTACAATGCACAGATAACTCCTTACATCCAACTGAAAGCACCGGCAGGCAAGTGTATCCGTATCCGTACGGACAATTACCGGGGAGGTTCTGCCACCAACGTATTTGCCGAGTATCGCACGTGTGAAGGAGAACAGACATTCGAATGCAAGGGCTGGATGAACGGCCACTATGTGCAGTATGAACTTCCGGAAGGCGTGGAAGTACTCGATGTGAAGTACCGTGAAACGGGCTACGACACCTCCTTTGCCGGCAGCTTCTCCTGCGATGACCCGATGCTCACCCGCTTGTGGGACAAGTCGCAGCGTACGCTCTACATCACCATGCGCGACACTTATATGGACTGTCCCGACCGCGAGCGTGCCCAGTGGTGGGGCGACGTGGTGAACGAGTTGGGCGAAGCTTTCTATGCTCTCGACGAAAAGGCTCACCTGCTGACCCGCAAGGGCATTCGTGAACTGATGGGATGGCAGCGGGCCGACAGCACCATCTTTGCACCCGTTCCGGCTGGAAACTACAAGGACGAACTGCCCATGCAGATGCTGGCCAGTGTAAGCCATTACGGTTTCTGGACCTACTACATGGGTACGGGCGACCGGCAGACCATTGCCGACGTGCTTCCACGGGTAAAGAAATACATCCACGTGTGGAAAACGGATGCCCAAGGCCTGGTGATACCTCGTTCCGGCGGATGGACCTGGGGCGACTGGGGAGAAAACAAGGACATGACCCTGCTGTTCAATCTTTGGTATGTGATTGCCCTGAAGGGATACGAAGAAATGAACCAGTTGGCTGGCGAGGCAGAAGAAGCTGCCTGGGCACGCACCACCGCCGACAAGCTGCGTAAAGAGTTTCACCGTACGTTCTGGAACGGAAAATACTACATATCTCCGGGCTATCAGGGCAAACCCGATGACCGTGCGCAGGCACTGGCCGTCGTATCCGGAGTCTTGCCCAAAGAACTGTATCCGGTGATTCGTCCTTTCTTCTCCACCTGGTATCACGCCAGTCCGTACATGGAGAAATATGTGCTCGAAGCTCTTTGCACGATGGGCTATTATCAGGACGCCCTGAACCGCATGAAACTGCGTTATCGCGCCATGATAGAAAGTCCGCTGACCACACTGTGGGAAGGCTGGGGCATCGGCAGTGAAGGTTTCGGAGGCGGTACCTACAATCATGCCTGGAGCGGTGGTCCGCTGACCATCCTTTCACAATACATCGCTGGCATTGAAACGCTGGAACCGGCTTTCCGTACGTTCCGCGTAGCACCTCATCCGGCACATTTGAACTTCATCCGCACTCAGGTGCCGTTGTCGGGCGGGCGTCGCATCGTATTTGAAATGGACAAGTCGGCTCACAGTGGAACCATGTATCTGCGAGTACCGGAAGGAACTTCCGCACAGGTGGTGCTTCCTGCCGAATTCCAGCGCTGGAGTGTGAACGGCGAACCGAAAAACGAACGGCAGCTGACGCTGGCTGCCGGAGAATGGCATTTTGAAATGAGCGAGAAATAGTTTTGTTTTTGATTATCCAAATGGAAAGGCCGGGAGTCGGGAGACTTTCGGCTTTTTTGCGTTTAGGCGGAGAGTTAATCGGGAAGGTTAGTGGAGCCTTGTAAACTTTTTAAGGAGCCAAAGGATAAAATGATAAAGTAAGCCCGGAGAAACTTGAATGAACCTGGACCATTTCTTAAAAATATAGTTAAATTTACCTCGACACGTACGTGACGAGGTCTTGACACGTTCGTGCTGATGTCTCGACACGTACGTGCGGAGAGGTTGACACGTTCGTGTTGAGATATATTTGTAGATTCGTTGACAGTTTGGGGAGTAAGGGGTTGGGAAAGTGTGGAGGTATGTTTAAATGGTAAGATTTGGAGGCTACGAATATTTTAAATTTAACATTGGCTTTTCTCGTGCTTAATCATTAAATTTGCAATTACTGCACGCTAATCAATCTTTATAGAGAATATGGATAGAGATAGCTGTATATTATTAAGGTAAATTTAAGGTAACTGATGAATAAAAGAGAAGAAGAGTAAAGAACATGGCAAAAAAGTTACAGAAAGAAAAGAGTATCGAGGAAACCCTTTGGGAGTCTGCAAATAAACTGCGTGGTTCCGTAGAACCTTCAGAGTATAAACACGTCGTATTAAGTCTGATATTTCTGAAATATGCTTTCGACCGTTTTGTGGAAAGACGTGATGAATTGATTTCGGAAGGTAAAGAAGCGTTTGTCAATCAGGCTGTATTCTATAATGCAAAGAACGTGTTTTATCTGAGCGAAATCAGTCGCTGGGATTACTTGATAGAAAACGCAAAACAGAACGATGTTGCTATTAAGATAGATGCGGCTTTGGCACAGGTGGAAAAGGATAATCCGGCACTGAAAGGCGCATTGCCGAGCAATTATTATTCAGGTTTGGGCCTTGACCGTACCAAATTGGCCAGTCTGCTGGATGTGATTGGCAAGATAGATACGCAGAAAGATAAAGAACATGATTTGATAGGGCGTGTTTACGAATATTTCTTAGGAAAATTTGCCATAGCTGAAGGAAAAGGAAAAGGAGAGTATTACACTCCTAAGACAATCGTTAATCTGATAGCGGAAATGATTCAACCCTATCGGGGTAAAATATATGACCCGTGTTGTGGTTCAGGAGGTATGTTCGTGCAAAGCATGAAGTTCATCGAAGCACATCATGGCAACAAGAAGGATATTTCCGTTTACGGGCAGGAATACACGAATACCACTTATAAACTGGCCAAGATGAACTTGGCAATTCGTGGCATTGCCTGTAATTTAGGAGAAAAAGCCGCTGATACCTTTCACGATGACCAGCACAAGGATTTGAAGGCCGATTTTATCATGGCCAATCCTCCTTTTAACCAAAAAGCATGGCGTGCAGAAAATGAGCTGACTGCCGACCCACGCTGGCACGGTTACGATGTGCCGCCTACCAGTAACGCGAATTACGGTTGGATTCTGAATATTGTATCTAAATTGTCGGCCAATGGAATGGCAGGTTTCCTGCTTGCCAATGGTGCGTTGAGTGGAGATGGCACTGAACTGAACATACGCCGTCAGTTGCTGAATAACCATTTGGTGGAAGCCATTGTGATTCTTCCTCGTAATATGTTCTATTCCACCGACATCAGCGTAACGCTTTGGATTCTGGCTGGTAACCGCAAAGCCCGTACCGTAGAACAGAACGGAGAGTTGGTGAAATACCGTAACCGTGAAAATGAGGTGCTGTTCATTGACTTGCGCCAGTGGGGAGAACCCTTTGAGAAGAAATACATCCAGTTCTCCAAAGAACAAATAGCACAGATAGCCGAGAACTTTCATAACTGGCAGCGTGAAGGATACGAACAGACTTACCAGAACGTACCGGAATATTGCTATTCAGCCACACTTGAAGAGATTGAAGCCAAAGGATGGTCACTTGTTCCCAGCAAATACATTGAGTTCAAGAGCCGTGATGAAGGTATTGATTTCGATTCCAAGATGAAAGAGTTGCAAGCAGAAATGAAGGAATTGTTGAAACAGGAAGAAGAGAGCAAGAAGGATTTGTTGAATCTGTTCAGGGAGTTGGGCTATGGAATTGAATGACAAAATAGTAATCTATCGTTCGGAAGATGGAGAAACGCAGCTTGAGGTCAGAATAAATCAAGATACGGTATGGTTGAATGCCTATCAGATAGCCGAACTATTTGGGCGCGATTCAAAAACAATCCGTAAGCATATAGCGAATGCCATAAAAGAAGAACTTGCAGGCGAAGTGGTTGTCGCAAATTTTGCGACAACCACAGAACATGGTGCGATAGAAGGTAAAAACCAGACACATGATGTACGCTTCTATAACCTTGATGTCATTATTTCTGTTGGTTATCGGGTCAAATCAAAAAAGGGTGTGGACTTTCGCCGTTGGGCTAATAGAGTGCTGAAAGAATATCTGGTGAAAGGCTATGCCGTCAACAAGGCTTTGACCGAACAGCGTTATACCGAATTGAAGCAATTGGTAACGGTTTTGGGTCGTACAGTCAAGACACAGGAAGCTCTGACATCGGAAGATGCGCTCAATCTGGTGGAAGTGGTTTCCGATTACGCTTATGCGCTCGATACGTTAGACAGATACGATTATCAGCAACTGGCAGTAGAGCAGACCACTAACGAAATAAAGTTCCATGCTACCTACGAGGGAGCCATGCAGGCCATAGAAGAACTGAAGGAAAAATTCGGTGGAAGTCAGTGGTTTGCCCATGAGAAGGATGATTCCTTTAAAAGTTCCATCGGGCAAATATACCAGACATTTGGCGGGCAAGATCTTTACCCTTCTGTGGAGGAAAAAGCGGCTATGCTACTTTATCTCGTCACGAAAAATCATTCGTTTAGTGATGGCAACAAACGTATTGCTGCCACCCTTTTCCTGTGGTTTATGGCCGGTAACGGCATTCTCTACAATTCGGATGGGAGTAAGCGTATTGCCGACAACACCCTTGTGGCTCTTACGCTGATGATTGCTGAGAGCCGTACAGAGGAAAAGGATATTATGGTGAAAGTAGTAGTCAATCTGATAAACAAGAACAACTATGAGTAAGGAGAATTATAGACGGCTGGGTGATTATATTCGTGAGGTGGATGTAAGGAATCGGGATTTGGAGGTGAAGGAGCTTGTTGGTTTGACTATCAATAAGGCTTTTATCCCATCTGTCGCAAATACAATAGGTACAGATTTGTCTAATTATAAGGTGATACGTAAAGAGCAGTTCGCTTGTAGTTTAATGCAGGTAAGTCGAGATGGGAAGATGCCTGTTGCAATGTTTGAAGGTGAATGTGCAATTATGTCGCCTGCATATCCAATGTTTGAGGTTGTAGATAAAAACATATTATTACCACAATATCTAATGATGTGGTTTTCCCGTAATGAATTTGATCGGGAAGCAAGTTTTTATGCTGTTGGAGGGGTTAGAGGTAGTCTTACTTGGCAAGATTTCTGTGATATGACTCTTCCTATTCCTTCTATTGAGCAACAACGAAAGATTGTGACCGAATATGAAGCCGTTTCTCGAAGAATTCGTTTGAATGAACAGATGATTGCCCGTTTGGAGGAAACAGCTCAGACACTCTACCATAAAATGTTTGTGGATGGAATTGATAAAGAGAATCTGCCGGAAGGGTGGAGAATGGGGACGTTGGGAGAAGTTGCTATGTATGTGGATGAAAAGATTTCGTTAGATAATGTTAGGAATTCTGTATATATTTCAACAGAGACTATGTTAAAAGATAGGAAAGGTATAGCTCTTTCTACAAATATGCCAGAATCAGGAAGAGGAACGAAGTTTAAAAGAGATGATATTTTAATTTCAAATATTCGTCCATATTTTAAAAAGATTTGGAAAGCTTCATATGCAGGGGCTTGCTCTAATGATATTTTATGTTTAAGAAGTAAGAATGGATTTAAGTCCTCGTTGCTTTATTCTATATTAGAACAAGATATTTTTTTTGATTACGTAATGGCAGGAAGTAATGGGGTAAAGATGCCAAGAGGTGATAAGAAGTGGATAATGAATTATAATATTATAATTCCTACGATAGAATTAGTAGAAATATATGATTCTATAATTAGTTGTTTCGATGTATGTAGTACTAATTATAGAACAGAAAATCTAAAACTTTTAGAACTTCAATTTTTGTTTTTGTCAAAAATAGGATGATAAAACAAAGCTAAATGTGCAAATAATGAACTAAAATAAAGCGGCAAATAACATGTTTTAATAAATTAACGCTATGAATGTATTATATATATTAGGTAATGGTTTTGATAAAGCTCAAAATTTAAAGACTAGTTATCCTGAATTTTATGATTATCTGGAAAAACAAGAAGGAAGTGTTTTATTACAAGAATTGAAATCAAGCATAAAAAGAGATAAAAAATTGTGGTCTGACATGGAAGAAGCCTTTGGGGAATTTACATCAGAAATAAATTCTGAAGAAGCATTTACAGACCTATATTTTGAGTTGAGTGGACACTTGCAAACCTATTTAGCCCTAGAGAACAATAAATTTACACCATCTGATGAACTAAAAAATAAATTTCAAGCAGATTTTGTAGCTTTTAGTCGATATTTAGGGGAACTGGATAAAATGCGTTATAGTAATTTTACGGCTTTATTTCGGAATACAAATGTGGAGATTAATGTTATGACATTAAACTATACATTTGTGTTAGAAAATTTGTTGTCAATAAAAAATCGTGAATCTAATGTAGAAAAAACCCTCGGAGGAAGTAGAATATTACATAATATTGTTCATGTTCATGGTGTATTGGAAGATACTATTATTATAGGTGTTGATAATGAACAGCAAATAGCAAATCAGGATTTCCAAATGAATGAAAATGTAAAAGATTTGTTGATAAAATTTCAATCAAATCATGCTATGAAATTATTAAGACATGAAAATTGTGAGGCTTATATAAAAAATGCAAACCTGATTATTTTGTATGGTGTATCTCTTGGAAATACAGATCTTAGATGGTGGAATTTAATAGGACAGGAATTAAAAAAGCGAAATAATTTGGCTATTATTCAGCATTTATATTATGCTAATTCTATAAGAGCTACACAAAGACAGCTATTAGCACGGATTGAGAGAAATCATCAGAATACATTTATGCAAAAGGTGGGAATCAAACCAGATGAATGGACTCAGAAGATAACTGATAGATTATTTTTTACAGTAAATTCGAATATATTTAAAAAATAGTAGTAAATGTCACACTTCAACGAACATACCCTCGAACTCTCCATCATGGAGTTATTCCAGCTGGAAGGATATATCTATACCAGGGGAGAAGAAATCCATAAAGAAGCAGACGAAGTATTGCTGCGCGATGATATGCGTACGTATCTTCGTAACCGCTATCGAGAGGCTGGTATCACTTCCCTTGAAATAGAAAGTGTATTGGCAAGGCTGACGGCCAATGCAGGGTGGTCTTTGTATGATAATAATGCACAGACCTATCGGCTGATGACCGAAGGGTTTTCGTTGAAGCGTGAAGATGCTGCCTTGCCCGATTTGTTTATCGAGCCGATAGACTTTAGTGAGGAAGGAAGAGACAATAATCTGTTCCGTGTGGTCAATCAGTTGGAAATAAAAGGAACCGAGAAGCGTATCCCTGACGGTATTGTGTATGTGAATGGTTTGCCGGTAGTAGTGCTGGAATTTAAAAGTGCAGTAAAAGAAGATACTACTATTATGGATGCCTATACACAGCTCACCGTGCGTTATCGTCGTGATATTCCCGAACTGTTCAAATACAATGCGTTCGTAGTAATCAGCGATGGGGTAAACAATAAGTATGGGTCGTTGTTTTCACCTTATGACTTCTTTTATACCTGGCGAAAGGTGGAGGCGAACGACAAGGCAACCGATGGCATCAACTCTTTGCTGACAATGGTCAAAGGTTTGTTTCGTAAAGAAAGGTTATTGAGTGTAATCAAGGATTTTGTGTTCTTCCCCGATTCGTCGAAGAATGAGAAGAAGGTGGTTTGCCGTTATCCCCAGTTTTTTGCCACTCACAAGTTGTTTGAGAATATTCGCTTACATTCCAAACTTCGGGAAGGAGGTGATGGGAAAGGAGGTACCTACTTTGGGGCTACCGGATGTGGAAAGAGCATCACCATGCTGTTTCTTAGTAGGATGCTGATGCGTAGCCGGGAGTTTGCGAGTCCTACAATTGTCCTGATAACCGACCGTACAGACTTGGACGACCAGCTTTCCAAGTTGTTTGGTACAGCTAAAAATTTTATTGGTGATGAATGTGTGATAGATGTGGAGAGCAGGGACAAGCTGCGTGAGTATCTGACCGGACGGACAAGTGGCGGTGTGTTTCTTACTACCATCCATAAGTTTACGGAAGATACACGTCTCTTGTCGAAAAGGGCAAATATTATTTGTATCTCCGACGAAGCCCATCGTTCGCAGACCAATCTGGCTATGCAAGTGAAGCAGACCGAGAAGGGAGTGAGACGAAATTTCGGTTTTGCTAAATACTTGCATGATTCATTGCCTAATGCCACGTATGTGGGCTTTACAGGAACTCCGATTGATGCAACGATAGAGGTGTTTGGCGAAGTGGTGGATGCCTATACCATGACCGAGTCGGTCACTGATGGTATTACCCGCCGTATTGTGTATGAGGGGCGTGCGGCAAAAGTGTTGCTCGATAATAAAAAATTGCAAGAGATAGAGAAGTATTATGCGCAGTGTGCAGAAGAAGGCGCCAATGAGTATCAGATAGAAGAAAGTAAGAAAGCGGTGACCAAGATGGAGCGTATCTTGGGTGATGCTGATCGTTTGCAAGCGGTGGCCGAAGATTTCATTGCGCATTATGAGAAGCGAGTGGAAGAGGGAAGTACGGTAGAAGGTAAGGCTATGTTTGTGTGCTCTAACCGTACGATAGCTTTTTCCTTGTATAAGAAAATTGCGCTTCTACGGCCTGAATGGGTGAAGAAGCCTGGCGAAGAGAAGCTGGGAATGGATGAACTGCAGGCTGCTGACATGTATGTGCTTTATGGCAATCAAGGGCTTCCTATTGAAAAGATGAAGCTAATCATGACCCGAAGCAAGGATGATGAGCCGGAGCTTTATTCACTGTTGGGAACGGACGATGACCGTCGGGCTTGGGCAGAAGAATATAAAAAGCCTAAATCGAACTTTAAAATAGCCATTGTGGTAGATATGTGGACGACGGGCTTTGATGTGGACTGCCTGGATACGATGTACATTGACAAACCTTTGCAGCAACATACGCTGGTGCAGACTATTTCGCGTGTGAACAGGGTGTATCCGGGAAAGGAAAAAGGTTTGGTGGTGGACTATATCGGTATTAAAAGTAATATGAATGTAGCCTTGAAACGCTACGCACAAGGGGACGATAATTCGGATTCAGTGGAAAATATCGGGCAGTCTGTGGCAATGGTGAAAGATGAGCTGGATATTATCCGGCGGTTATTCGGGAGTTTTGACTATTCCGTGTTTTCTGCGGGGACACCGCTGGAACAATTGGACTGCCTGAATAAGGGGGCTGAATTAATGCAGCGCACCAAGGAGCAGGAGAACTTATTCATGGGTCATGCCAGGAAACTGAAATCGGCATTCAATCTGTGTAGTAACAGTGAGGAGATAAGCTATGCCGAGCGTGAGGAAATACACTATTTTTGTGGGGTACGGTCTATTATCTATAAGCTGACAACTGGAGATACGCCGGACATTTCTCAAATGAACAGGCGGGTTGGTGAGATGATAGAAGAGGCAATACAGTCGGAAGGTGTGGAAGAAATCATTCAGATAGGCAATGATAAGGAGAACCTGGACGTGTTAAGTGAAGAATACATGGAACGATTGGGCAAACTGAAGCTGCCTAACACGAAAGTGAAGCTGATGGAACGGCTCTTGAAAACTGTCATTACAGAGTTCAAAAAAGTGAACAAGGCTAAAGGAGTGGATTTTTCCAAACGTCTGAGTGCTTTAGTTGAAAAGTATAATGAACGTAGGGACAGTGCGATTTTTGCAGATGAGGTACTGACCGAAGTGGCTAATCAAATGGCCGATTTATTAAAGGAACTGAACAAGGAAAAGAAGTCATTTCAGAATTTAGGCATCAGCTACGAGGAAAAAGCGTTTTATGATATTCTTAAATCTATTGCGAAACAATTTGGTTTTGAGTATCCTGAAGAGAAATTACTGAAGCTGGCTGCTGAAATAAAGACAATTGTGGCTGATAAATCAAAATATACAGACTGGTCTACTCGTGATGACATAAAGGCGGAACTGAAAATGGACCTGATTCTGATATTGGCGGAATATGGTTATCCTCCTGTGACGAATGACGAGGTGTTTAAGGAAATTCTGGAGCAGGCGGAGAATTTCAAGAAATATAATGGATAAAACAGAAGTCCGCCTGTATCCATCTTATCCAATTTTACCGTAACTTTGCCGCGCATTTTGAAGAAGGTAAAAAATGGATAACAGTGTGACTAAAAAACGTGCCCAAAGCAATGAGATAGATATGCTGAACGGGCCGTTGTTCAAGAAAATTTTGCTGTTTGCTC